>UPTG01000013.1_pt1 | contig 208956 bp, 177 predicted proteins | sample 2160121 | NCBI WGS metagenome assembly UPTG01 (sample SAMN06266255, study PRJEB28933) | marine metagenome | isolation source: Columbia River Estuary | place: USA:Columbia River Estuary, USA | collected 2014-07-27 | reverse complement strand
TTGAATATTTAACTTATAGTACGGTAATCAGTAGTCGTTCTAATTAGTCTCTTTTGTTTTTAGAAATTTATAGCTTATACCAAATTGAATCATTGATGTTTTCATTTCATAAGATACATTAGACCCTGGAATGGCTCCTAAAGGATTGCTTGCAGAAATTGCAAAAGGAGAAAGTAATTGACCTTCTGTTGCGCCGTTACTGTCACCATAATGATATACAGCATCAATTTTCCAAGTACCGTTTACTTCATAGCTTAAACCAAATTGGTAGGCATTTTTAATGATTGCTGTAGCAGGAATATTAAAAAATGCAACTTCTTGTGGAATTGGGTTAGAACTATAAGTATAACCAAAACGTAATGGTAATTTCTTGATGCCTTTATACTGAAGACCAGCAGATAGAATAGAGATATTTTCCCAACCAAATCCTGCAACTGAAGCTGTTGGAGTCCATCCAGTTTCAGAGAATCCGTCTGTATTTTCATAATCTACTCTTCTAAAGTCAAGAGCTAAATCAACATCTCCTGCAGAATACCCTAATCCAAGAGAGAAAATTGCTGGATAATCCATTTGGAATTTATTCTTAGCTGAAGAATTGTCTAGGTAAGTGTTTTCAAATTCAAATTCACTGAATTTTTGAATCGTTTTATAAGATGCCCCAAGTTTTAAACCAAAACCTGAATCATAGAACAATCCAAATTGAGCACCAAAACCAATAGCTGTAGCTTTATCTGTTGTTGGGTAACCAAATGCATTTGGATTTGCAGTTGGATTAGGAGCCAACTCTAAAGCAGAATAATTAATATTTGGTTGTACACCAATTGAGAATTTATCTGAAAGCTCATAAGCATAAGATAGACCTATTTGTAACAACATATAATCTGATTCTATATGTCCAAAACCACCAGCATTTTGCGGAAAATTAATTGGGTTAGAATTTTCAGCAGGATTGTAATTAGGGTTAAAATTACCCATCATATCTTGTGGGTAATTCGTGTTTTCTGGAAAAGTTACACCGAATCCACTAATACCAAAAGCAGATGCACCAAACGTATGTTTGCTACCTTCTTTACCCCAAACCATTGCTAACGCGGGCATAGGAGACGCACCTCTATCATCCTTGGTATTTCCTCCAAAAGGTCCCATTGGTGTTGGAACTGTAGAGAATAACTCAGGCGATGAAAAGAATAACCCAATATCTAGTTTAATGATTTTGTCGTCAAAAGCAGAAATTGAAGCAGGATTCCATTGCAGAGCTCCAGAAATATCAAGCGGTTGTGCTGTTGCCGCACCACCCATAGACATGTTTACAGCGCCAACACCCTGCATAATATGACCTGCTTGCGACAAAACAGATACAGAGAATAGTAAAAATAACGAACGTAAAATAGTAGTTTTCATAACTAGGTTATTTAGAAGAATTCAGAAATAATTTTAGAGAATTCTTATAGTTAATATTTGATTGGTAAAATTACTTTGAGAAAAGTCTCTTATCTATGACTTTTGTCACTTATTAAAAATTTAAATATAAATCATCACTACAAACCCTTATGTAACCATTGTTACATAGGGGTTTATGATGACTTTTGTCATAATTTGATCATTGCTTTATGATTAATTTTACAGAGTAATTATAAGTAAACATAATTGCAATTACTTACTAAAGCAAAGAACAATGAAAAACTTAGTTATTTTAGGCGCAGGTACTTCAGGTACAATGATGGCAAACCATTTGGTTTCAAAGCTTCCAAAAAAGACTTGGAAAATTACCATAGTAGATCAATATAAAACACATTATTATCAACCAGGGTTTTTGTTTCTTCCATTTGATACCTATACGGAAGATCAGGTAAAAAAAGTAGGTAAAAAATTTATTCCCAAAGGTGTTAATTATATTCAAAAAAAGATAGATAAAATTTTACCGGAGGAGAATAAAGTCGCTCTTGAGGATGAAACTATAGATTATGACCTCTTAATTATTGCTACAGGATCTAAAATTGCCCCAGAGGAAACCGAAGGTTTATTAGGCCCGCTATGGAAAAAAGATATATTTGATTTCTACACGTTCGAAGGGGCTTTAGCATTGCGAAATAAATTGCGTGAATGGGAAGGTGGAAAACTGGTGGTGCATTTAACAGAAATGCCTATTAAATGCCCTGTAGCACCTTTAGAATTTGCTTTTTTGGCTGATTCCTATTTCACTAAAAAGGGCATGAGAGACAAAGTAGAAATTACGTATGTTACGCCGTTATCTGGTGCTTTTACAAAACCTACCTGTTCAAAATCATTAAGTTATCTTCTATCTGAGAAAGGCATCCATATGGAGTCTGATTTTGCAATAGAAAGAGTCGATAATGAAACTAAAGAAATTGTTGATTACGGAGAAAGTAAAATCCCATTTGATTTATTAGTAACGGTTCCTACAAATATGGGTGATGACCTTATTGAAAGATCTGGATTGGGAGATGATTTAAACTTTGTTCCAACACATAAACATACGTTACAATCTATAGCACACGAAAATATATTTGTAATTGGTGATGCTACCAATGTTCCAGCATCTAAAGCGGGTTCTGTAGCTCATTTTCAAGCCGAAACTTTAACCGATAATATTCTTCTATATTTAAAAGGTTATACACTAAAAGAAGAATTTGATGGACATGCAAACTGCTTTATAGAGACCGGACATAACAAGGCGTTACTAATTGATTTCAATTATAATACAGAACCAGTGCATGGAACCTTTCCTTTCGCAAAAATCGGACCTCTAAAATTATTAAAAGAAAGCATTTTTAATCACTGGGGAAAATTAGCCTTTAGATGGATTTACTGGAATATGCTTTTAAAAGGTATTGCCATTCCATTTGTTTCAAGAAACATGAGTTTCAAAGGAAAAGTATTTGATATAAAAAAGAACTAATTACAAACACTAAATAATAAATATTATGGATTTAAATATTGCAGGAATTAGATTAGACGTCACGGAAGACGGATATTTAACAGACGTATCTCAATGGACTAAAGAAATTGGACTAGAGATTGCTAAGAATGAAGGCGTAGAAATGACAGATAGACATTGGGAAGTAGTTTCTTGGCTTCAAGAACAAGTAAAAAATGATGTTGCTTTATCTGTAAGAGGCATTAAAAAAAGTGGTGTTTTAAACATCAAAGAATTCTATGCACTTTTCCCTAAAGGACCATTAAAAGTTTCAACTAAAATAGCTGGTGTGCCAAAACCAAAAAGTTGTATTTAATTTTATAAACACAAAAGACTAATTTAAAATATATAATTATGAGCACAAAAGTAAAAAAAATGCTTTTTATATTATCAAAAGCAACTATTGAAAATGCTTATGCCGCATTTGTAATGGCAAATGGAGCGAGAATGGAAGGCATAGAATCCGAAATATTCTTTACATTTTTTGGATTAGAAGCCATTCAAAAGAAAAAGTTAGAACATTTACATGTTGCCACAGTTGGTAATCCAGGGATGCACATACCAACCATGTTAGGGGGTTTACCAGGAATGGAAGCTTTTGCAACAAAAATGATGAAAAAAGAAATGGAAAAACTAGATATGCCTCCTATTGGTGAGTTTTTAGAAATTCTTTCAGATTCTGGATGTAGACTTTGGGCGTGTAAACTAGCCGTAGATATGTTTCATTTAAAAGAAGAGGATTTAATAGATGAACTGGATGGAATACTAACTATTGGAGATTTTTATAGTAGAGCAGACCAAGAGGGATGCCAACTCCTTTTTATTTAATTTTAATAACAGATTAAAAAAAATGCGAACTCAAGAGTTCGCATTTTTTATATAATAATGTTGGATAGAAAATCTATCTATTCATGTTTCTTATTTGGTCTACAAACGTATCTAAGTCAACCCCATTATTTACTAATGTTAAAGCCTTATCTACTATATATTTTACGTTTACCGCATGAAACCCAAGTCCCACACCAATTTTGTGTAAAAGCCTGTGTTCTGGGTCCCCTTTTATTTGGTCTACATGCACCATACGAACTAAATCATATAAACGCTCTAACCTAAGATCATAAGAAACGGGTGGGTTAATAGGATGCGATTTATAATCTTTTAAAATCATTTTATAATCAGCCTCACTAATATCTATATTACTAGCTAATCTATCTAAAAAGGCTTGTTCATCAGAGGTAATTATACCATCATCCATGGCTACACGAACTATAGCTGCAAAATGGTCTTCATTACGCTTTTTAAACCCACTATCAAATAAATCTGAAAACGACATATATACTTCTTTTTTAGTACTACAAAATTACATATTTTTTTAAGAATTTTAACTGAAAAATTTAATTTTTTGGGCGTTACCGCAAGGGTCGGGCTTTCCACTATATCTTTCTTGTGCTGAACTTGTTTCAGTATCTCATCAAGTGATTTCTGTGTTTTTTAAATTAAGTTTCAAAACAAACTTATAGTTAAGCACAAAAAAGGATGCCGCTCCAATCCCTAACGCGATGTGCAGATCAAGTTTTTAAAACAGGATATACATTTATGAATTTCTAGAAAAAAATAGGACAAGCTTTAGCAAAACAAGAAAAAAATAATCCTAAACCGTATATTTGCACACGTAAAACAAAATTGGGTGAGTAAAACTCGTATCTCTCAAACCTATTTACAGACTTTGCAAGTGCAAAATCTGCAGAATGCTATGTCCCAAACTGGGACAAAAACACATTTAAAAGGACTTGTAGGATCCTCTTTTTCTTTTGTTATTTCAACAGTTTTTAAAGCAGCCGAAAAGCCGTTTTTGTTGGTTTTTAACGATAAAGAAGAAGCGGCACATTATCTAAACGATTTAGAGCAACTTTGTAATGACAAAGATGTACTATTCTATCCTGGAAGTTACAGAAGGCCTTACGAAATTGAAGAAACCGATAACGCTAATGTGTTATTGCGTGCTGAGGTTTTAAACCGTATAAATTCACAAAAGAAACCAGCGATTATTGTTACCTATCCCGATGCGCTTTTTGAGCAGGTCGTTACTAGAAAAGAGCTAGAACGCCACACACTTAAAGTTGGTTTAAAAGATAAGGTGTCCATTGATTTTGTAAACGAAGTGTTGTTTGAATATCAATTTAAGCGTGTCGATTTTGTTACCGAACCGGGAGAGTTTTCTTTACGAGGCGGCATAGTAGATGTGTTTTCATTTTCGCATGACGAACCTTATCGTATCGAGTTTTTTGGTGATGAGGTGGACAGCATCAGAACCTTTGATGTGGAAACACAATTGTCCATCGAGCAGATTAAAAAAATCAGTATTATTCCTAATGTAGCCAATAAATTATTAGAAGAAAACCGACAAAGTTTTCTAAAATATATTGCTCAAAAAACAGTAGTGTGTATAAAAAATGCTGATCTACTTTTTTCCAGAATTGATGATTTTTATGATAAAGCAGAAGACGCTTTTAAAAGTCTTTCAACAGATATTAAACATGCCGAACCTAACGAGCTATTTTGTAATGCAACAGTATTAAAAAAGCAGTTACTAGACTTTTCTGTGTTAGAGTTTGGTACAGCGACCGTTTTTAATAGGAATGTCATTGCGAGTGAAACGTCGCAATCTGTTTTATTGGATGAGATTACCACGCCGGAAGCTTCTCGTCATGACGAAATCATATTCAATACGACGCCGCAACCCGCTTTTAATAAGCAGTTCAATCTGTTAATTGAGGATTTAAATACCAATTACGAAAACGGTTATACGAACTATATTGCTTGCGTAAGTGAGCAACAGGCAAAACGGTTTCATGATATTTTTGATGATTCACATCTCGATGTCAAAGAATATCAAACCATTATTTTATCCTTACATCAAGGTTTTATAGACCACGATAATAAAATAGTCTGCTATACCGATCATCAAATTTTCGAGCGCTATCATAAATTTCATCTTAAAAATGGGTATGCTAAAAAGCAGGCCATCACTCTAAAAGAGCTTACTAACTTAGATATTGGTGATTACGTAACGCACATCGATCATGGTATTGGGCGTTTTGGTGGTCTTCAAAAAATTGATGTTGAAGGTAAAAAGCAAGAAGCTATTAAATTGGTTTATGGTGAGCGAGATGTATTGTATTTAAGTATTCATTCATTACATAAAATCACCAAATTTAATGGTAAGGATGGCAAACCACCAAAAATTTATAAGCTCGGTAGTAATGCTTGGAAAACCTTAAAACAAAAAACAAAGGCACGTGTAAAACATGTGGCGTTCAACTTAATAAAACTTTACGCAAAACGTAAAACCGAAAAAGGCTATCAGTACAACCCTGATAGTTACATGCAACACGAATTGGAAGCCTCTTTTATTTACGAAGATACCCCGGACCAAACTACCGCAACAGCCGATATAAAAGCAGACATGGAAAGTGAACGCCCTATGGATCGTTTAATTTGTGGCGATGTAGGTTTTGGTAAAACTGAAGTAGCTATTCGTGCAGCGTTTAAGGCCGTAGATAATGGGAAACAAGTCGCTGTTCTAGTGCCAACTACTATATTGGCTTATCAACATTCTAGAACGTTTAAAGAGCGCTTAAAAGATTTTCCTGTTACCGTAGATTATGTGAACCGTTTTAGAACAGCCAAAGAGAAACGAGAAACTTTAGAAGGTTTAGAACAGGGAAAAGTAGACATCCTTATTGGCACGCATCAACTCGTTAATAAAAATGTGAAATTTAAAGATTTGGGTTTGTTGATTGTTGATGAAGAACAAAAATTCGGTGTAGCAGTAAAAGAAAAACTTAAGACTTTAAAAGATAATGTGGATGTGCTAACCTTAACTGCGACACCAATCCCGAGAACGTTACAATTTAGCTTAATGGCGGCTCGAGATTTATCAGTTATTACCACACCACCTCCAAATCGATACCCTATTGAAAGTCATGTGATTCGTTTTAGCGAAGAAACGATTAGAGATGCAGTGAGTTATGAAATTCAACGCGGTGGTCAAGTATTCTTCATTCATAATCGTATTGAAAACATTAAAGAAGTTGCTGGAATGATTCAACGATTGGTGCCCGATGCAAAAATAGGTATCGGTCATGGGCAAATGGATGGAAAAAAATTAGAGCAACTCATGCTTTCTTTTATGGATGGCGGTTTTGATGTTTTGGTAAGTACTACGATTGTGGAAAGCGGATTGGATGTATCTAATGCTAATACCATTTTTATCAATAATGCTAATAATTTTGGATTGAGCGATTTGCACCAAATGCGCGGTAGAGTAGGTCGAAGTAACAAAAAAGCATTTTGTTATTTTATTACTCCAGAGTATTCGGCTATGACTGATGATGCTAGAAAACGTATTACAGCTTTAGAGCAATTCACGGAATTGGGAAGCGGATTCAATATCGCGATGAAAGATTTAGAAATTCGTGGTGCTGGTGATTTATTAGGCGGTGAACAAAGTGGTTTTATAAATGAAATAGGCTTTGATACCTATCAAAAAATATTAAATGAAGCTATAGAAGAGCTTAAAGAAAATGAGTTTAAAGACTTGTATAATGAAGATGAAGCTAACAAAGTTTACGTTAAAGATGTTACTATAGATACTGACTTTGAACTTTTGTTTCCAGATAGTTATGTGAATAATATTGCAGAACGACTAAACCTATATACGCAGCTTAATAACTTAAAAACAGAAGAAGAATTATATATCTTTGAAAAGGATTTAATTGACCGTTTTGGAGAATTACCCAAAGAAGTGACCGATTTATTAAACAGTGTCCAAATAAAGTGGTTAGCTACTAAAATAGGGTTTGAAAAAATCATTATGAAACAAGGTAAGTTGATTGGTTATTTCTTAAACGATCAGCAAAGTCGTTTTTATCAAAGCGCTAATTTTACCAAAGTGTTGAAATTTGTACAAACAAACCCAAGCGCTTGTAAAATGAAAGAGAAACAAACTCGAAGTGGTTTACGATTAATGCTAACTTTTGAGAATATTAAATCTGTAAAACAAGCATTAGAGGCTTTACAACCTATTGTGGCTTAATTATTGGTTTTAACTTATTAGAATTGTCATTCCCCAATTGGTGAGGGATTTTAAATAAATTATTATTGTGAAACGTATACTTTTTTTAATTGCTTTATTGCCAAGTATCTTACTGGCACAAAATACCATAAAAGGTAAATTCTCTCCGGCAAAAGACTATAATTTTGCATTACTATATAAAGTGAAACCAACCCTATCAGATTATGTTTCAAATGCTGAAATACAAGAAGATGGGAGTTTTGAATTTAAACTAGATTCAACAAACACAAAAGGCATGTATCGTTTGGTTTATGGGGTGCCGCAAGAAGATTATAATTTTGATATTATTTATAACGGAAAAGAAGATATCGAACTCACGTTTAATTCTGAAACAGGTGTAGAATTTAAGAAATCTACTGAAAATAAATTAATAGCTTCTTACACCAACAGTATGTCTATGGTTACCCAAAGTATTGGTAATTATTTTAGTCAAGAAAGTAAAGATACAATAGCCCTAAAAGCCATTTTTAAGACGCAAAAAGAAACTCAAGAAAATTTTGAAAACGCAACGAAGGATACTATTGCACTTGAGTTTATTAAAGCGAATAAACCATACATTCCCCAGCAAGTTCAAGATGTTAAAACATATATTAACAATTTAAAAACACATTATTTTGATCATGTTGATTTTAATAATAAAACACTTCAAAGTTCTAATTTTTTAGAAGAACGCATGCTGAATTATGTTTTTGGAATGTCTTCAGATTCTAAAGATGAATTAGAGAATTATAAAGAAAATATTGATGTGGTTTATAGCTACATGAAAGATGCTCCAAATGAAGTACAGCGGATTTTATTGTTTGATGTGTGGCAGCAAATGTCTGATTTAGGTTTTGAATCTATTGCCAATTATATTGCTGAAAATTATCTAATGGATATAGCTGTGTCTTTAAATGATCAAGAACTTTTGCATGCTTTGATATTATATAAGAATATTTCAAAAGGGAATGTTGCTCCAGATTTTGATATTGAAATTAAAGAAAAGGATAAACTAGTTGAAAAGAAGTTATCTGAATTACAAGGGTCAGAAAACTACATTATAGTATTTTGGAGTAGTACCTGTTCGCATTGTTTAGATGAGGTGCCACAGTTACAAACTTTAGTGAAATCTTTAGAAAAAGATAAAGTAAAAGTGATTGCTATTGGTTTAGAAGATGAGCCTTATCGATGGAAAGATTTAACCTATACTTATTCAGAATTCATTCATGTTTACGGAGAAGGCAAATGGGATAACAAAATAGGGGATGATTACGGTGTAACAGCAACACCAACTTATTTTATCTTAGATAAAGATAAAAAAATCATTTCAAAGCCTATTGATTTTAAAGCGTTAAAAGTGTATTATCAGGAAGAGTAATGCGTCATAACGCGGAGAGAAACGACAATGTTATCTATATAATTTTTAATAAGATTCTGAAAAAAGTTCAGGATGATAAAATATGTCAAAAATGATAAAAAGCATTTTCTAAATGTTCCATCTTAAAGCCTTTACCTTCTTTTACAATTGCGATAATATCAAATCGTACTTCTACATCTAAATCATTCACAGTGACGTATTCATCAACAGCTTTTACTAAGCGCTGAATTTGTTTTGGTTTTACAAAATCTTGTGGATCTCCGAAATCTGCAGTCGAACGTGTTTTTACTTCAATAATGGCTAGAATATTATCTTTTTTGGCAATGATATCGACTTCTGCTTTATCAAAACGGTAATTGCGCTCCACAATATCGTAGTTGTTTTTCAGAAGAAAATCAACTGCAAGTTGCTCACCTTTTTTACCAAGTTCGTTGTGTTTTGCCATAACTTATCCTCTAAATAAAAAGAAGTCATTTTTCATATGTTCAATTTGAGCATCTTCATTAGTTATTATATAGTCAATAGCTTGCGATGTAAAAGCTTCGCCTTTTTCAGTTAATGATACAATGTTTTTATCAATTTGAATCATGTTGTTTTTTAAAGCTAAATCTAAAACCGTTTTAGAACGTACTTTTTGCCAATTAATGTGTTCGTTGAGGTGATTGACGTGACGTTCGCTATCTTCAGTATGGTTTTTTAAATGAAGGAGAAAGGTTAATAAAGAGACTTCTGTACGTTGTTGCTTTTCGCGATACATTACGGCTATAATACCTTTATTAGGAGCAAATAAGTAGACTACTAAGAACAGTAATCCTAACATGGTTGTTATCGATCCAGCTATTGAAGCGTCTAACCAATGTGCTAACCAATAGCCCGAAATAGCACCGAAAACACCAAAACAAATGGCGTAAATGAGCATGCGTTTTAATTCGTTAGTAAGTAAATAGGCTGTAGCTGCTGGAGATATCATTAAAGCAACCACCAAAATTGCGCCTACAGCATCAAAAGCTCCTACGGTAGTAACTGATGATACGGTCATTAGTCCGTAATGAATAACAGCAGGTGAAAACCCTAAAGAGGCTGCTAAACCAGCATCAAATGTACTTACTTTTAATTCTTTAAAAAAAGCGAATAATAAGCCAACAGTAATAATTAAGATACTTCCAATAACCCATAGAGATTTTGGTCCGATATCCACTCCAGAAACGATAAGTCTATCAAAAGGTGCAAAAGCTAATTCGCCTAATAAAACAGCATCCACATCTAAATGGACATCGTTTGCGTTTTTAGCAATCATGATAACGCCTATACTAAACAAAATAGGGAACACTAAACCTATGGCGGTATCTTCTTTTACTAAGCCTGTTTTTTGTATATACTCGACCAAAACAACGGTAATAATTCCAGTTAGTGCCGCAAGAAGAATGAGCAATGGTGAGTTTAAATCTTGTGTTATAAAAAAACCAATTACAATACCTGGTAAAATAGAATGACTAATAGCGTCACTAATCATAGCCATTTTTCGGAGTACTAAAAATGTACCAGGAATAGCGCAAGCGATAGCTACTATAATTGCAATGAGTTGTATTTCTATTTGTGCACTACTCATTGTTTTCGCTTTGTTGGTTATACAAATTAGAGGCGGTTTTAAAGCCTTCTTCAGTTAAACTCCAATTTTTACCATCTAATTTCACATAATTTTTGCGTACTAATTTTTGCAAGGTACCTCTAGTAAACCCTTGAAAGTTATTTAAGATTTTAATGGTATGTGGGTGTGAAATATTTTCATGTGTTTCGGCTATTCGAAACATAAATGACAAAGTTTTGTGTAATTGTAAATCACGACGATTTTTTATAAAACGAATTTGTTTGAACAGTAACCCTCTGCTTGGAGAAAATATAAACGATACCAATACAAAAATACCAGCAACAATAACGATTACAGGTCCTGTAGACAGGTTGTTTTGACTTGCGCTAATGGCAGTGCCAAAAACTCCAGAAAAAGCACCGAAAATGGCAGCTAAAAACACCATAACACCAAGGCTATTGGTCCATTGTCTTGCAGCAGCAGCAGGAGCTAATAACATGGCACTCATTAAAACGACACCAACCGTTTGTAATCCTAAAACAATGGCAAGAACAATAAAAGTGGTGATTAGAATATCTATAAATTTAGTATTGAAGCCCAAGGTTTTGGTGTAATCTGCATCAAATAGTAAAATTTTAAACTCCTTCCAGAACAGTAATAATACGAATAGACAAATGCCTGTTACAATAGTCATCATCCAAACATCACGCTCTAATAAAGTTGCTGCTTGCCCAAATAAATATTTATCTAAACCTGCTTGATTAGCATTAGGTTGTTTTTGAATGAATGTGAGTAAGAGCATTCCAAATCCGAAAAACAAAGACAATATTAAGCCTAATGCGGTATCTGATTTTAAATGCGTTTTACTGATGATGCCTCTAATCCAAAATGTGCCAATGAGCCCGCTAACTAGTGCGCCTAATAATAAAATGTTACTGTCTTTTGCGCCAGTTATTAAAAATGCAATGGCAATACCAGGTAATGCAGCATGCGAAATAGCATCCCCTAATAAACTTTGTTTACGTAATACAGCAAAACTTCCTAGCATACCGGTAACTGCACCTAATACTGCAGTACCAAGTGTTATGGTTCTTAAGGTATAGTCTGTAAAGACGAGTTTTATATATTCTGTTATATCCATAATTCCTGCGAAGGCAGGAATCTCTTCCTATTTCGCAAATTTAAATTTTGTTATTCTGAAATTGTTTCAGAATCTCATTCTAATTTGGTCATTTTGCCTTGATGCAAAACGAACCAAAAAATCAAGTTCAAGTCGAGGAAGTTTTTATCCCGAAAAAGCGAGATAAAAACCGATTTGAAGCTCCGCGTCGAACTCTGTTCTACTGTTTTCCATGCTTTTCTTCATCTATTCTGCGTCTTGACTTTCAATTCTCTGAATTGATTTGGGACTTGACTTTCTACTTTATTTCCTTTTTTCTGTTCTATTTTTTTTATTCGAGTAAGCACTTTTTACTGAGCCTGCGACTGTAAACTCAATCTATTCTTGGACACTTACTTTATAGTTAATACCGTAGGTTTTTGTTAAGTTATCATCATTGAAAATGTCTTTAACAGGCCCTGTCGCAATCTTTTTTACGTTTAGAAAGGTCACCCAATCAAAATATTCTGGAACAGTTTGTAAATCGTGATGCACTACGATTACTGTTTTTCCCGCTTTACGAAGTTCTTTTAGAATGTTGATTATTGCTATTTCGGTTGTTGCGTCAACACCTTGAAAGGGCTCATCCATAAAATAAATTGAGGCGTTTTGTACCAATGCCCGTGCTAAGAAAATACGTTGTTGTTGTCCGCCAGATAACTGACTTATTTGTCTGCCTTTAAAAGCAAGCATGCCCACTTTCTCTAAAGCTTCGAGTGATGCTTTCTTTTCTTTTTGTCCAGGACGTTTTATCCAGCCTAAACTGCCATAAGTTCCCATCATAACAACATCTAAAGCCGTGGTTGGAAAATCCCAGTCAACACTTCCTTTTTGTGGAACATATGCGACTAACGCCCGTTGTTTTTCATAAGGTTTGTCATAGATAGTAACGCTACCTGCAATGGGTTTTAAAATACCTAAAATGGATTTTATAAGCGTTGATTTTCCAGCACCATTTGGACCTACAATGGCCATAAGAACACCTTCTGGAATTTCTAAATCGATATCCCAAAGTACAGGTTTGTAGTTATAAGCTACTGTTAAATCGTCTACTTTTACGGCTATTTTTTTACTCATAATCTTTGTTTTTTAGCCCTGATAGAGGCGGCATACTTTTTTGATTTTTCTTCAAAAAAGATACAGCCGATAGCAGGAAATAGCTTCAAATCATTCTACTTTAAAGCATTTACAATGGTATTCACATTATGCTCGAACATGCCAATATATGTGCCCTCTTTACTATCTGCGTTACCAAGTGCGTCAGAATATAACGTTCCGCCTATGGTGACTTCGTGGTTCTTCGACTTTACAGCGGCTTGCAACGCCTCTATAGTACGCTTTGGCACTGAACTTTCTACAAAAATAGATTTCACATTATTTTCTATTATAAAAGCAGCCAACTTTTGAACATCTTGAACACCAGCTTCGGTTGCTGTAGATAGCCCTTGCAAACCAACAACTTCAAAGTCGAAAGCTTTCCCAAAATAATTAAAAGCATCGTGTGCTGTTACCAAAATGCGCTGTTCTTTTGGAAGGATGCTAATCGTAGTTTTCAATTTGGTTTGCAGTGTATTTAGTTTTTCGATATATGTTTTACCGTTAGCTTCAAATGTTGTTTTTTGATTTGGTATAGCTTCTGAAAGTGTTTTAACTACAAACTGCGTCGCTAGTTTCCAATAGTCAAGATTAAACCAAATATGCGGATCGTAATTGGATGCAAAATATTCTGAACCTATTAATGTATTTTTATCCAAAGCATCAGCTACAGCAATAGTTTTTATGTTTTTCATTTTTTCGAAAACTTCAACCAATTTACCCTCTAAGTGTAACCCGTTGTAAAAAATAATATCGGCGTCTGATAATTTTGTAACATCACCTTCACTGGCTTTGTATAAATGTGGATCAACGCCACTACCCATTAAGCCTTGTAAGTTGATATGCTCACCACCTACGTTTTTTACCAAATCGGTTATCATCGTTGTTGTGGTGACTATGTTTAATTTACCATTGGCTTGCTTCTCCTTTTTACAACTAAGAATAGTAATGGCTAGAAAAAGTATAAGTAATTTTTTCATATTCAATTTATTTTTTTCTTATTCTATAACTAAGTCCGAGTCCTAATAAAAGGTCCTGACCTTCGGTAATACTTGTGCCAACGTAGGCGTCAAATTGTAAATCGTTTGTTGCTAAATAGGTTAAGCCTGCATCCCAATAATGATTTGCAGAGCTGTCTTCTGGTAGATCGCCATATAATTCGACATACGCTCCAAATTTATCAGTTAAGCTATATCCATAAGCTACTGTGTAGATTGCTGCAGCTTCGAGAGAATCATCGCCCCATTGTGCACCAATGTTATATCCTAAACTTGATTTTTTGCTTAATGTATGAGAAAGTGACAATCTAAAATCTATGCCTGTATATTCTGGCTTATAATCTGTTGATGCGCTGAATACAGGAAATACATGTCCTATAATTGCAATTTCTGGCATGGCACCGTTTTCTTCGGCAATATCAATTTTCAGACCTAGTAGCAGCGGCGTTAAGCCGCTAGCAACATTATCTAGTTTATTACCGCTTACTTTAGTTACACCTTCAATAAAGTTCCAGCCTAAGCGTAGTTCTACATTATCTAGAATTCCATAACGAATTAGCATGGTATTGTATACGTAGTTTTCTGATTTTATAGAGCTTTCTTCAAAAGACTCATATAAGCCTCCTGTTTCAAACTGTAAATTGCCTTTTCCTACTGTTGATGATGCCTCAGTAGCGTCTGGTCTATCGGTTACTATTGCCCCTACTTTAGTGTCTTCTTGCGAAAAACTTGAGAGTGATGCTATGAAAAGCAATACTGTGGTTGTGAGTTTAATCTTGTTCATTAACATAAATAATTGATGTAAAATCTTCGTTTAAAAGAATGGTATTATTTTTTATTAAAATTTGAGTCATTTTATTTTTACTGAACTGTTTTGATACCAACACAGTATTGCCATATTTTAAGCCATGTTGTCCACAGAAATCGAAAAACTCTTTATCATCACTCATTAAGCGCGAAATGATATAGGTTTTACCTTCTTCTGTGTTTGATAAAGTTATAGAGGTGTCGATTGTTGTGATTTCTCCATCGGAATTTGGAATGGGGTCACCATGAGGGTCGAATTTAGGATTGCCTAAGTATTCACTTATTTTATTTGCTAATAAATCGGAAGTTTGATGTTCTAGTAATTCGGCTTCGCGATGAATATCATGTAGTGATAAATCAAAAAGTTTGAATAATAACGCTTCCCAAAGGCGATGTTTACGAACAACGTTAAGCGCCATTTTAGTGCCCTTATCTGTAAGTTTTAATTCTTGATATTTTTGATAATGTAATAAATCTTTAAGAGCAAGCTTTTTAGCCATATCAGTAGCAGCAGCATTAGAGATGCCCAATTCTTTGGCTATGTTACCTGGTTTGGTATCATTATTATCGCGTTTACCATTTTTATAAATGGCTTTGACAAAATTCTCTACAGCTACCGACATACGTTATGCTTTAAAATATTTTTAAGTAAGCTTAAATATTTATCAAATGTAACTAAAAAAAATAAAACATGAGTTTTAAATTAAAAAAACTAGTGGAGTAGAATAAAAATAAATTAAGAAACGAGATGCTTTCTTAGTATATTCATATCAAAAATTAAAAGATTTACAGTTTTGGCATGATTTAAGCATAGTATGAATAAACAAAGCATATGAAAAGCAGTCTTTTATTACTAGTTATTTTTATAACCAGTTTTTCTTTTTCGCAAGATTCTACAAAAATCAGAAAAGTTGGAACACCAATCATAACAAGTAAAGTCTATTTAGGAAAATCTATTGTTGTAGAGAATTTTAAAATTGAATTTATTGAAGTTATACAAGATTCACGTTGCCCTAAAGGGGTGAATTGTGTTTGGGCAGGCGAGGTTCTTATTTTCGTAGATTTATATAAGGACGGTAAAAAAGTGGAACGAAAAAAAATTACTTTAAGTCCTAAAATTGAGTTACAAAAAAGAATTGGAAACTTATTTTTTTCAGAGAAACTGTCTTTGACTGTTTTAAATGTTTTGCCGCATCCTAATGCAAAAGCTAAAATACAGTCAAACGACTATTATCTGTTGTTGGATAAAAAGCATTAATGACACCCACATCCATCGTCTCCACCGCAAGCTTTTTTAGGTTTTGATTTTTTCCAGAAGAATTTTTTAATCAAAAAAGACAAAGCAAAAGCCATAGCAGAAAAAACTAATATGTTTTGGATGATGTCATTCATAATTAAGTAGTCGGAATTAATTCAATATCATTTCAAAAACTGAAATGCAATTAAAGCAACAATATACGCAAAAGCGGTCATTATAACGAGCTGTAATATAGGCCATTTCCACGAATTGGTTTCTTTTTTTACTATAGCTAAGGTACTCATGCACTGCATGGCGAAGGCGTAAAATAACAGTAATGATATCCCAGATGCAAAGGTAAATAGCGGGCCGCCTAATACAGGATTAATTTCGCCTGCCATTCTGTTTTTTATGGTTTCTTCTTGATCGCTACCAACACTGTAAATAGTTGCGAGAGTTCCTACAAAAACTTCACGGGCAGCAAAGGAGCATACAATGGCAATACCTATTTTCCAGTCATAACCCAATGGTCTTATAGCAGGCTCTATAGCATGACCTGCAATACCAATAAACGAATGTTCTAGTTTGTAGGATGCTATTTTTTGTTGTAAATCTTCTGAAGATATGTTTTCAGAAACGTATTCTGTTTTTATAATATTTTCAGCATCATTAAATTCCTCGCCTGGACCATAAGACGCTAAAAACCAAAGCACAATAGATATAGCTAGAATTATTTTCCCAGCACCAAACACAAAAGACTTTGTTTTTTCTATGACTGTTAAAGCTACATTTTTGAAAAGCGGTAATTTGTAATTTGGCATTTCAACTACAAAAAACGTTTTACTTTTTATTTTTAAAATCTTGTTGAGAATATAAGCCGATATAATGGCGGTTCCAAATCCAATGAGATAGAGCATCATTAAAGTTAACGCTTGGTAACTTAATCCCAAAATACGTCCTTCAGGGATGACTAAAGCAATGATAATAAGGTAAACGGGTAATCTGGCAGAACAGGTTGTAAACGGCGTTACTAAAATGGTGATTAGACGTTCTTTCCAGCTTTCAATATTCCGAGTTGCCATAATTGCAGGAATAGCACAAGCGGTACCAGAAATAAGCGGTACAATACTTTTTCCACTAAGTCCAAAACGTCGCATAATTCTGTCCATTAAAAACACAACACGACTCATATAGCCGCTTTCCTCAAGCACAGCTATAAATAGAAACAGAAAGGCAATTTGCGGTATAAAAATCACGATGCCGCCTAATCCCGGAATAATGCCTTCAGCAAGTAGATTAGTAAATGCACCTTGCGGTAACTGGGTTTTTGTCCATTCGCTTAATGATGCAAATAAACCATCAATTAGATCCATGGGCACGCTAGACCAATCGTAAATAGCCTGGAATATGGTAAGTAAAATAACTCCAAAAATAACATAGCCCCATACCTTATGCGTTAAAATTCTATCAAGCTTTATGCGTAAATCTTTGGCTTGACTTAGGTCTATAGTTTGGCCTTCATCTAGCGCATTATTAATAAATTGATAACGCTTTATAGTTTCCTTCTGCTGTAAACGTTTTAAATCCCCTTTACTTTTTGTTTTAAAATCGGCAACAGGATCAATCTCGTTTCTATCGGTTTTCCCAAAGTTGACATCTTGAGTGATAACGAGCCAAAGTTTGTATAATAACTGGTTTGGAAATGCCTTTTTTAAATTCCCGAAGTAATCAACATCTATTTGTGCCGTATCGATGCAAGGGGTAATAGAGACTTCTTTATAATTTGAAATAAGCTGTTTTAATTTATCAATACCTTCATTTTTTCGAGTACTAACAAGCGCTATTTTAGTGTTTAATTTCTCTTCTAAATAACCAATGTCTAAAGAGATACCTTTATAACGCATACGGTCAGCCATATTGATAACCAAAACAGTTGGTATTTCTAAGTCTTTAATTTGAGTAAAGAGTAAAAGATTTCGTTTTAAATTTTCAACATCTGTAACAACAACCGCAATGTCTGGAAAGTCTTTATCCTTTTTATTGAGTAATAGTTCAATAACCACATTTTCATCTAATGATGATGCGTTTAAACTATACGTCCCAGGCAAATCAATAATATGTGCTTTTACACCACGAGGAAGTTTGCAGATTCCTTGCTTTTTTTCAACCGTAATACCAGGGTAGTTTCCAACTTTTTGGTTTAAACCTGTAAGCGCATTAAAAACAGAGGTTTTTCCGGTATTTGGGTTGCCAATCAGGGCTACATTTATCTGTTTACTCATGGGCTACTTTTTCTATTAAAATATGAGAAGCTGTTTCTTTTCTAATAGCTAAGTGCGATCCGTTTATGTTTAAATACATAGGGTCTTGAAAAGGAGCTACCTGAACAAGCTCTACCGAATTACCAGGCAAACAACCCATTTCAAGTAGTTTTAATGGGATGTGAATAGACGAAACATCAGTAATAATGGCGCGTTCCCCGCGTTTTAAATGTGCTAAAGTATTTTGCAAGCTTATTTAGATTGATTTTAAAGAAGTAAAAGTAGTGTAAAGTTTATAAGTTTAAAAGTCTAGGCGTTTAAAGTTTTGGAATGGATAAAATTATTTTGGCGCCTGCCTGCCGGGAGGCAGGTTACTAATAGGTTCCGGCTTGCAGTATATCCTAAGCGAAGTCGAAGGGTTACAATTTTTCTTGTGTTGAACTTGTTTCAGTGTCTCATCAATTTTGTTTTGCATATCCTACAATGCGTTTCAAATCAAACTTATAGCAAGGCACAAAAAGGATTTCCTCTGCAATCCCGGCCTGCCGGCAGGCAGGCCTAACACAGCTATTCGTAAATAAAATTTAAGTCAAAAAAAATCGCTGTTATTTTTCTTCTTTTAAAATTTGAATGTCTTCAAGAAGTCTATCAATATCTTCTGCATTGGTACCATCGTAAAACCCTCTTATTTGGCGTTTTTTATCAATCAACATAAAGTTTTCGGTATGCACCATATCAAAAGGACCGCCATCGCCATTATCTTTAACAGCCAAATAGCTTTTACGAGCCAGCTTATAAATTTCTTTTTTATCTCCCGTAACTAAATTCCATTTTTTAGCATTTACGCCTTTCTTTTCGGCGTAGCGTTTTAATTGAGCAACGTTATCAATTTCTGGAGTTACGGAGTGCGATAGCAACATAACATCGGGGTCATCTATAATTTCTTTTTGAATTTCAACCATGTGATCAGTCATGATCGGGCAAATAGTTTGGCAGGTTGTAAAAAAGAAATCGGCAACGTATATTTTATCTTTATAGGTGTTTTGAGTAATGGTTTTACCTTTTTGATTAGTAAGACTAAAATTGGCTATTTTATGATATTTTTTTTTATGCTGTATGGTGCTGTCAACAAGTTCTGTACTTACCATAGTTGGTTGATAAATAGGAAGCGGTTGATAAACATTAAGTGTGTTATAAATAATGGCAATTATTATTATGGAGATAACACCAAAAACGATAGCAAATACTTTGTAATCCTTAAAAAATGATAGCATTTTAGAACTTTAACATTAAAACGTATACAAAAATACAATGATTTTAAGTTTGAATGAATTTAAATCAAATATAAATTATTGTTAAAACAGATACCATTGGGAGAATGGTTTTTTAAACTTGGTTTAAAAGCTTACTTTTGTGCGATTATAAAAAAATGTTAAGCCATATATGGAATTTGTTATAAAAATATCTCAGTTTTTACTAAGTCTTTCGTTGCTAATTGTTTTGCACGAATTGGGGCATTTTATCCCTGCAAAACTTTTTAAAACAAGAGTAGAAAAGTTTTACTTATTTTTTGATATCAAGTTTTCATTATTTAAAAAGAAGATTGGTGATACTGTTTATGGTATTGGTTGGTTACCATTAGGTGGTTATGTGAAGATTGCTGGTATGATTGATGAAAGTATGGATACCGAGCAAATGGCGCAAGAGCCACAACCTTGGGAGTTTCGTTCTAAACCGGCATGGCAACGTTTAATTATCATGTTAGGCGGTGTAACGGTTAATTTTTTATTAGCTATTTTGATTTACATAGGAATGAGCTATTTTTATGGCGATACGTTTCTACCAAATGAAAATATTAAAGATGGTTTAGCTATTGAAAATACGGTAGCAAATAAAGCAGGTCTTCTTACCGGTGATAAAATATTAGCTGTAGATGGTGATAAGATTGAAACATTTTCTGAAATTTCTGAGAAAGTTTTATTCGGAAAAGAAATTCTTATAGAACGAAATGGGAGTCAGTCTACAGTGACTATGCCAGAAGATTTCTTGTCTCAATTATTGGATTCAAAGGAAAAAGGACTTATTAGTCTAAGGCAGCCATTTGTTGTGGTTCAAGTTCCTGATACGTCATATAATAAATCTAGTGGTTTAAAAAAAGGAGACATTATTTTAGGCTTAAATGACTATCCTACCAAATACACAGATGAGGTTAAAATAGCTTTAGAAAAGCTTAAAGGACAAAATGTTATTGCAACGGTTAAAAGAGATAAAGAGCAAATAAGTGTGCCACTTGTGGTAAGTGATGATGCTTTGTTAGGATTAGTTGTAGCTGGAGCGTCAACACCAGCAACATTAGAGGCCTTAGGGTATTACAATTTTGATGTAAAAGACTATGGGTTTTTAGAGTCTTTTCCTGTTGGATTAAATAAGGCTAAAGATAAATTAGTTTCATATTGGGATCAATTAGGAGCTATTTTTACACCAAGCACAGGAGCCTATAAAGGTGTAGGAGGCTTTAAAGCTATTTATGATATCTTTCCTAGCTTTTGGAGCTGGCAAGTATTTTGGAGTATCACAGCCTTTTTATCCATTATGTTAGGGGTTCTAAATTTGTTACCTATCCCAGCATTAGATGGTGGTCATGTGATGTTTTTACTTTATGAAATGATCTCTGGAAGGAAGCCAGGAGATAAGTTTATGGAATACGCGCAAATGGTAGGATTCTTTTTATTAATTGCTTTAGTTTTATTTGCAAATGGAAATGATATTTATAAAGCTATTTTTGGATAAATTTTATTAAATTATATTGTTAGTAATTAAAAATTAATATATATTTGCGCTCGCAAAAGCGAAAAACACACTCCTTCTTAGCTCAGTTGGTTAGAGCATCTGACTGTTAATCAGAGGGTCCTTGGTTCGAGCCCAAGAGAAGGAGCAACAAAAACCTGATACGAAAGTATCGGGTTTTTTTGTGGGTTTAATTTGATGAGGAGTTTAGAAATAGTGTCAGAACTATTCATACGCTCTAATTATAGAGATAACGCAAGATAGTTACCGTAAAGTGGTAGAGAATAAAATTAGTCTGTAGAGAGCGGTTGAAGCGTTATAAAAATGCTTTTTTTAAACTCTAAAAAGTACTTATTACTATCTAGTTCAATATAGAATTACAGCAGAGACTACTTAGAATAATTCATTCTTTAACCTTTCAGTTAAATGAATTTTGCTTAATTTCTAAATATAAGTATGTCAATTTGAGAAATTGATAATAATCATTGTTTTACGCAAATATCTTAATTAAACTTCATTTAAAATACGTATAAATACTTAGTTTTGTTTTAAAATACGTAGTTATGTTAAATATTATTGTTGTTGGAAACGGAATGGTTGGGTATAAATTTTGTGAGAAGTTTGTAGAAAAATCAGAAGCTAAAGATTTTAAAATTACAGTTTTTGGTGAGGAACCAAGACCTGCTTACGATAGGGTTCATCTAAGTGAGTTTTTTGAAAATCAAGACGCTAAAGCACTAGAAATGGCTCCAGCTGCATGGTATGATGATAAAGGAATAAACTTGGTAGTTGGCGAACGTGTAGCAGATATCAACAGGACTTCAAAAACTATTACAACAGTTAAAGATCGTGTTTTTTCTTATGATTATTTAGTGTTAGCAACAGGATCTTCGCCGTTTGTTCCACCAATTAAGGGTGTTGAAAAAGAAGGTGTATTTGTATATAGAACCATTGAGGATTTAGAAGGCATGTTGGCTTATGCAGCAAAACTTAAAACTGAAAAACCAGATGCAAGAGCTGCCGTTCTTGGTGGTGGTTTATTAGGTTTAGAGGCTGGTAAAGCAGTTATGGATATGGGCTTAGAGCCTCATATTGTAGAGTTTGCGTCTAAATTAATGCCAAGACAATTGGACTCAAGAAGTAGTCAGGTTTTACAATTGAAATTAGAATCCATTGGTTTAAATATCCATTTAAGTAAAGCTACAAACCAAATTTTGGGAGATAAGGCTATTACAGGAATGGAGTTTGGTGAAGATGATATATTAGATGTGGATATGCTAGTAGTTTCTGCTGGTATTCGTCCAAGAGATGAGCTAGGAAAGAACTGTGGGCTAGAAGTTGGAGTTCGAGGAGGTATTGTGGTTAATAATAAAATGCAAACCTCAGACGAGAATATTTATGCCATAGGCGAAATTGCTTTATATAGCCAAATGATATATGGATTGGTTGCTCCAGGCTATGATATGGCTTCTGTAGCAGTTGACCAAATTGTCGGTAAAACCGAGTCATTAATGCCTGATGATATTGATATGTCTACTAAATTAAAACTAATAGGGGTGGATGTAGCGAGTTTTGGCGAACCTTTTATGCCGGCGGCTAAAGGACATTCTGTTATTTTTGAAAACAAAACGCAACACTTATATAAAAGAATTAATGTCAGCCTTGATGGTAAATCATTGTTAGGGGGTATTTTAGTTGGAGACGCCTCTGATTACAATATGCTACATCAAGTATATTTGAATGGAATGGCTATTCCAGAAGATCCATCACAATTAATTTTACCAGCTAGTGAAGGTGGTTCATCATTTGGTAGTGTTTTAGATTTACCAGATATAGCACAAGTCTGTTCCTGTGAGAGCGTGAGTAAAGGCGATATTTGTTGTTCTATTACTGAGGGAGAATCTAATAATTTGGGTGATGTAGTTACTAAAACAAAAGCAACAACAGGTTGTGGAGGTTGTAAACCTATGGTGGTCGATTTGGTAAATGAAACTTTAAAATCTCTTGGAAAAGAAGTTAAAGAAACTATTTGTGAACACTTTGATTTCAGTAGACAAGAATTATACGATCTTATAAAAATTAATAAAGTGCCAGATTATCAGGAAGCACTTAACTTATTTGGCGAAGGCCATGGTTGTGAAACTTGTAAACCTCTAGTGGCGTCTATTTTTGCTACAGTAACCATGGAAACGGCAAACAAGCAGCCAGCTATACAAGATACTAACGATAGGTTTTTAGCGAACATACAGCGTAATGGTACGTATTCAGTAGTGCCTAGGGTTCCTGGTGGTGAGATTACTCCAGATCAATTAATGACTATTGGTGCAGTGGCTAAGAAATACGATTTATATACTAAGATTACCGGTGGGCAACGGATCGATTTATTTGGTGCACAGGTTCATGAATTACCTTTGATTTGGAAAGAATTAATTGATGCTGGTTTTGAAAGTGGTCATGCTTATGGAAAATCGTTAAGAACCGTAAAAAGTTGCGTAGGTTCTACTTGGTGTCGTTACGGTATGCACGAAAGTGTAACGTTTGCCATAGATATAGAGAAGCGATATAGAGGATTGCGTTCTCCTCATAAATTTAAAGGTGGCGTTTCTGGATGTATTAGAGAATGTGCCGAAGCTAGAGGAAAAGATTTTGGATTGATTGCGGTTGAAGGCGGATGGAATTTATACGTCTGTGGAAATGGTGGAGCAACACCAAAACATGCCGTATTATTAGCAGAACAATTAGATGATGAAACCGTTGTGAAATACTTAGATAGATTCCTAATGTATTATATACGAACAGCTGGACCATTAGTAAGAACAGCACCTTGGTTAGATAAACTTGACGGTGGTTTAAATTACTTGAAGCAAGTTGTAATTGAAGACTCTTTAGGAATTGCAGATGACTTAGAACAGGAGATGAAAGGTTTAATTAACAAATATGAATGTGAATGGAAACAAGCCATTGAAAATCCAGAAATGATGAAACGTTTTAAACATTTTGTGAACTCTGATGATACAGATGATAATTTAAAGTTTGTGCCAATGCGTGAACAAAAAATGCCAAAAGCTTGGAGTTAAAAGCACATGTAATGGATAGGTTACGTTAGGGATTGAACGGTGTGTTTGAGCTCACCGACGCAGGAGGAAGCGAGTAGTGAAATGTTTATGAGTTCAATAATTTTAAATAATAACCAACGAATAAAGTCTGACCCGTGCAGTAACCTGCCGGCAGGCAGGCGCCCAAATAAAATAATTTGATTTTAAATAATACTTTTTAAGGATGGAAAATATATTAGAACAGTACAAATCGGTTACCGAAAATGAAGTATCAACCTGGTTTGAAGTAGGAGTAACTGCAAATTTTCCAGAAAATAGTGGTGCATGTATTAAATACAAAACCAAACAAGTTGCAGTGTACAATTTTACACGAACTGGTAAGTGGTATGCCACACAGAATTTGTGTCCACATAAAATGGAAATGGTATTATCATTAGGTATGATAGGTGATAAGGACAATATTCCGAAGGTCGCTTGCCCAATGCATAAAAAGAATTTTTCTTTAGAAGATGGTAGCAATTTAGGTGGTGAAGATTTAAAAATCGCGACCTATCCTGTTAAAATTGAAAACGGAAATGTGTATATTGGCTTCACGGATTAAAACCTAACGAAAATGAAGCCTACACGATTTGAAACTGCTATCGCATTAATTGATAAAGCAAACTCTGAAGACATAAATACTTATGAGGTTTCTGGTATAAACTATCCTAAAGAATTGCTTTACTCCCAACGCATGACGAGGAAGTTGTTACAGTTTGAGCCTAATGCATCAAAAGCACTTCAAATTGCGGCTCGTGCACAACATATTTGCCGATGGAAAATAGCCCGTGATGAGTACCCAATTGATCGTTTAGGGTATTTAAAATGGAGAGAAACCTTAAAGAGAATGCATGGTGATTTAACCACAGATATATTGAAGCAAGTTGGTTATGATGACCAATTTACCGATAGAGTTAAAGCCATAATTCTTAAAAAATTGATTAAGAAAAACGAAGAGTCTCAATCTTTAGAAGACACTATTTGTTTGGTGTTTTTAGATTATTATTTTGAGGAGTTTGCTACAAAACACAATGAGGAAAAGATTATTGATATTCTTAAGAAAACCTGGATTAAAATGTCTGATAAAGGTCATGAGGCAGCTTTAAAATTAACTTTTTCTGAGAAAAGTTTGGCTTTAGTGAAAGAGGCCATTTCTTAAATATAAACTGATGGCTAAACCAAGTAATTCATTAGACCAAAGAACGTTTGATAAATTACGTCGTTTATACATTATTGCTTTAAGTACTATTGCGCTTTCGGTGGTTATTAGTCAGATTTTAATTAGGACACATCTTAGCGGACAAGAAAGTGACTCTACAGTAATTAACGTTGCAGGTAGGCAGCGTATGTTGAGTCAAAAATTAACTAAAGATATTGTTTCGTTATCTTCTGAAACTAACTTAGAAAACAAAAGACTTCTTAAAGATAAAATAAAAGCAACCCTTCATCTATGGGAATTGTCGCATTATGCATTACAAAATGGAAATGATAGTTTAGGCTTGCCGAAAAAGAATAGCCCAAAAATAATTGCAAAATTTAAATTGTTGAATCCTGTTTTTGATACCATAAATACAGCATCAAAATCTATTATTGATAAGATTGAAAAGGAACCTCTTGTGCCTATAGCGGCGTATGCGTCTGATATTGAAAAGGTGAAAACCAATGAAGATGATTTTTTGGTTATGATGGATAATATCGTAAATGAATATGATATTGAAGCTGATGAAAAAGTAGAATGGTTAGGTCAGTTAGAGTTATGGTTAACAGCGCTCACCTTACTTATTTTATTAGGAGAATTTTTGTTTATTTTTTGGCCAGCTGCAAAATCTGTAAAATCTACTTTATCTAATTTATTGCAAGCAGAAAAACAAGCTAAAAAAATGGCGTTTGATGCCGATGAACTGAGTAATTCTAAAGAAAAATCTATTAAAGAATTGCGTGCTTTAAGTCGTGCCATGGATGATACACTTTTGTTTGCGCGTATATTGCCAAGTGGCAGTGTAGTGCATATGGGCAATAAATTTTCACGCTTATTTAAGGTTCCGAAATTTAACGAATCTGGGATGTTTTGGAATATCTTATCGAGAGTTGAAAGCGAGCAATTAGCTCTAGAAAGTCTTATTTCAAAATTCAAAAAAACGGGGTGGCAAGGTGAGGTAAAAGCTACCACAAAGGATAATAAAGATATTTGGTTAGAAATGGCAATTATACCATATAGCCCTACAGAAGAAAAGTCTGAATTGTTAATAATCGCATCTGAAATTACAGAACGAAAAACGGGTCAACTAGAAATTCATAGATTGACTGCGCAAAGTTTTGAGGAGAAGATGAATCAGCAAAAAATCATCTCAAGTAAAATTATAGAAAATCAGGAAAAAGAACAAAGTCGTATAGCAAAGGATGTACATGATGGTATTGGGCAGATGCTTACAGGTTTAAAGTATAATTTAGAAAGTATTGATACTAAAGATTTAAAAAAAACTAATGCTAAAATTGAGCATCTTAAAGCATTGACAACTGATATTATTAAGGGTGTAAGGACAGCCACTTTTAATCTAACTCCACCTGAGTTAGCAGACCATGGTATAGTGCCAGCAATTACAAAGCTTACGCAAGAATTAGCAAGACTAACAGGTAATAAAATTATCTTTTTTAATAAAACTAATTTTAATCTTCGTTTGGATTCACTTACTGAAATTAATATTTATAGAATTACGCAAGAAGCTATAAATAATGCGATTAAATATGCAGATTCTACACATATTTTGGTGTCTTTATCGCATAGCGAAAACATACTAAGTATTGTGATTGATGATAACGGTAAAGGTTTTGATCCTGAAAAAATAAAAAACGTTAAGAATGCTGATGGCGGTATGGGAATGACTTTTATGCGCGAGCGCATAAAATACATTGAAGGTCGCTTATTCTTGAATTCTGAAATTGGACGGGGTACTCGTGTTACTTTAAATATTCCTTTGAGTTAATATAAAACATTATGAAAAGAAAATTGATAAGTTCAGGTTCCACTTTTGAAGAAAGTATAGGCTATTCAAGAGCTGTTGTTCAAGGTGATTGGGTATTTGTTTCTGGTAAAACTGGATATAATTATGATGACATGATAATTAGTGGTGATATTGTTGAACAAACTTAACAGTGTTTAATTAATATAAAAGACAAGCTAGAAAAGGCCGAAGCGAGTTTGTCAGATGTTGTTCGCGTAACCTATATTCTAAAGGATGCTAAAGAATTTGAAAAATGTTGGCCTATATTAAAAAAACACTTTGAGAATGTAAAACCGGCTGCTACCCTGATTTCAGCTGGACTTGCCGATGGTAAAATGAAGATTGAAATTCAAGTTACAGCATTAAAGAATTGAAATACGTAGTATTACTTAATTTTGTTACTTTTGTACTTATAACTTAAGATTTTCAATATGATTAAAGTAGTGCTTGCAGATGACCATGTTTTAGTAAGAGATGGAATTAAGGCCCTTTTGGAGGACCAAAAAGGTATTACTGTAATTGATGAAGCGTCTAATGGTATAGAAGCTCTTGAGGTTATAAATCAAAATAAACCAGATATACTTATTGTTGATATCCGTATGCCAGAAATGAATGGCATTGAAGTGGTTAGAGAAATGAGTAAATCTTTTAAAGATGTAAAAACATTAGTGCTTTCAATGCATGATTCTGAAGAATACGTAGTGCAAGCGATTCAAGCGGGAGCTGATGGTTACTTATTAAAAGGAGCTAGTAAAGAAGAATTTTTAAAAGCATTGAATAAAGTCGCTTCTGGAGGAAAGTATTTTACGGGTGATGTGTCTGCAATTATTATGAAAAATTTTGTAAACGGCACAACTACCTCTGTAACTCCAAAACAAGCCCCTGTTGAAACTCCATTTAAATTAACAAAACGCGAAAAACAAATACTCAGTTTGGTTTTACAATTAAAAAATAACAAAGACATTGCTGAAGAATTAGAAATCAGTAAACGTACTGCCGAAGTACATCGTTTTAATTTGATGAAAAAACTGGATGTTAAAAACCTTTTGGAACTGAGCAACAAAGCTAAGGAATTTGGATTGGTTTAGGTTTAATTATTTCTAAGTTAATAATCTTAATACTAAAACATTGCTTTAATTTATATTTCGCATTAGAAATACTCGCATTTAATTCTTTAAGTTCTCCTAATTCTCATTCTCCATTTTACCAAATCCTCAATATCCATATATCATATTTATCAACCTTATATAAATTATTGAATTATGTCATTATAAATACTTAAATTAAGTAATAATACTTAGTTTTGTGTAAATTAATTACGTAATTGTACATGGTAATCATTTTTATGTACTTTTTTTGAATGGTTTTTAGAAACACTTCAACCAATTAAAGTAAAAAGTTAAATTATAGAAGATATTTTTATCAATTTTAAAATTTATAGTCCAATTTTTAGGGTATTCAGAATAATAAAAGTGGCTCTTGTTTAGTAATTATATATTGTATTATTTAGTATAAAATGTTGGTCTAAATGTTAAAAAACGAAGTAAAAACAACGTGTTCATATTGTGGTGTAGGTTGTGGTATTATTGTTAAAAAAGATGCCAACAATACTGTTTTTGTTGAAGGTGATAAAGACCATCCAGTTAACAAAGGTATGCTATGTTCTAAGGGCATGAACTTGCACTATGTTGCCAATGATATTTCTGATAGAATTCTGTACCCTGAAATGCGTTGGAGCCGATCACATCCTAGAGAGCGTGTAAGTTGGGACGATGCTTTAGATAGAGCGGCAGGTGTTTTTAAATCAATTATAAAAAAACATGGGCCAGATAGCGTAGCATTTTATGTATCAGGCCAGAGTTTAACTGAGGAATATTACATTGCAAATAAACTAACTAAAGGATTTATTGGTACTAATAATATTGATACTAATTCACGATTATGCATGAGTTCTGCAGTTGTGGGTTATAAGAAAACCTTTGGAGAAGATAGTGTTCCTATTTCATATGATGATATCGAGTTAGCAGATACCTTTTTAATTACAGGAGCAAATCCAGCGTGGTGCCATCCTATTTTATTTAGACGTATAGAAAAGCGTAAAGAGGAAAATCCAGATGTTCAAGTCATAGTGATTGACCCAAGAAAAACGGATTCTGCGAATTTTGCAGATATACATTTACAATTACTACCAGGAACAGATGTTGTTCTTTATAATGCCATTGGAAGATGCCTTTATAAAAGAGGATTGATTGACGAAGACTTCATAAATAATCATACGGAAGGTTTTGAAGACTATAAAGACTTAATTTTTAAAACGTCTTTAAAACAAGCATCAAAACTATGTGGTGTACCCGAAAGAGATATTCAAAAAGCAGCTGATACAATAGGGCTTTCAAAAGGTTTTATAAGTATGTGGGCTATGGGTCTTAATCAAAGTGTGGTAGGTACCGATAAAAATGTGTCGCTTTTAAATTTATCGTTAATTACCGGTCAGGTTGGAAAACCTGGCGCAGGTCCTTTTTCTTTAACGGGGCAACCCAATGCTATGGGTGGACGCGAAGTAGGAGGTATGGCTAATTTATTGGCAGTTCATAAAGATTTAGGTAACGAAGAACATAGAAGAGAGGTAGCGCAATTTTGGGGTGTAGATAAAATTTCGCCTAAACCAGGTTTAACGGCTACCGAAATGTTTGATGCCCTAGAAAGCGGAAAATTGAAAGCAGTTTGGATAGCTTGTACCAATCCATTGGTGAGTTTGCCTAACTTAAATCGCGTAGAAAAAGCCATGAAAAACGCTAAGTTTGTTGTGGTTCAAGAGATTTCGCATAAGTCTGATACAGTCGCTTTTGCTGATCTGGTATTACCAGCAGCAGGGTGGTTAGAAAAGGAAGGTACCATGACGAACTCGGAACGTCGTATTTCATATTTACCAAAAGAAATTGAGCCACCAGGAGAGGCAAGACCAGATGTAGAGATATTCTGTGATTTTGCTCAACGTATGGGGTTCAGGGGGTTTAATTTTAATTCTTCGGAAGAAATCTATGATGAATATGTTTCTATGACTAAGGGTACAAACATTGACGTGTCCTTTTTAAATTACGACAGATTAAAAAATGAAGGCACGTTCCAATGGCCAGTACCAGAACATAGACATCCTGGAACACCAAGGCTTTTTGAAGATAAAAAGTTTTATACACCTTCTCAAAAAGCACAATTTAATTTACCAAGTACTATTGAAAACACCTCGGTTAAACCGAATGAAGATTTCCCTCTTATTTTAACTACAGGGCGTGTTCGAGACCAATGGCATACCATGACAAAAACAGGAAAGGTGTCCAGATTAAAAACTCATTATCCAACACCTGTTTTAGAAATCCACCCTGTTGATGCTTTTTTGAACAAGGTTAAAGACAACGATATCACCGAAATTAATAGTGAAAACGGTGTGGTTAGAGTTCGTGCTAAAATTACTGATACTATAAAAAAAGGGGTTGTGTTTTTGCCAATGCATTGGGGTAAACAATTACAGAGTGATTTGAATAGAGCCAATAATTTAACCAATACACTTGTTGACCCAATTTCAAAAGAACCCGATTTGAAATTTACACGAGTTTCAGTTTTAAAATATAAAAAACCAGTTGAAAAGATTATTATAGCTGGTGCTGGTGCTGCCTCGTTCAGATTTGTTCAGAATTATCGTGAACATAATGAAGTAGACGAAATCCATGTGTTTTCAAAAGAGCCAAACTTATTCTATAATAGGGTATTGTTGCCTGAGTACGTAACGGAAGAATTAACTTGGGAACAACTTCTTAAAATTAAAGAAAAAGAGCTGAATAAGCTCAATGTTACTGTTCATCCAGAAACATACATTTCAAAAATAGATAAGAAAAATAAAGTTGTTACGGATAGTCATAACGAGAAACATACGTTTGATAAATTGATTTTAGCCACAGGAAGTCGTGCTTTTATTCCTAGAGATGTTCAAATAGATTTGCCTGGACGATTTACCATGCGTAATAAAAGTGATGCCGATAGTTTTAAAAGGTATCTTGATGCTACAGGTCTGCCGCCAGAGGAGCAACATATAGCTATTGTTGGGGGCGGATTACTCGGTTTGGAGTTGGCAGCCGCTATGAAGCACAAAAATGCTAAAATCACTATCATTCAACGAGCCTCTAGATTAATGGAACGTCAGTTAGACAAGGTATCAAGTAAATTGTTGGCTTTAGATGTCCAAGAACGGGGAATTCAAATTTATTTTGATAATGAAGTAAGTACAGTGTTTGATGATGATGATACAGGTGAAATAAATATCACTTTAAAAAGTGGAAAAATGATTACAGCTAATGCCATCGTTTATGCCATTGGCACTATGCCAAATATTGAAATCGCGAGAGAAAACGGTATTTCGTGTAGTCGAGGTGTTAAGGTAAATCAACATTTACAATCCTCTCATCCAGATATTTTTGCCATTGGTGAAATAGCAGAATATAACAATCAGTTATTCGGAATTACGTCTGCTGCAGAAGAGCAAGCGACTATTTTAGCAAATTTTATTGCTGGCGATATTAGTTGTGCATATAATGGTTCAGTGTTAATGAATATATTAAAATTCAATGACTTAAGCCTTTGTAGCATTGGTGATATCAATGTCCCTGAGGATGACGATAGTTATGAGGAAATTATTTTTACTGACATAAAAAAACGGTATTACAAAAAGTGTATTGTAAAAGATGATTTATTAGTAGGAGCAGTTTTAATGGGTGATAAAAATGAATTTGCCGAATTTAAAACGATGATTGAAAGTAAAATTGAAATGGCTGATAAGCGTGATACTTTACTTCGAGGATCATCGAATGATGTTCCTGTATTAGGAAAATTGGTATGTTCATGCAGTCAAGTTGGAGAAGGCAATATTCAAGAGGCCATTGCACAAGGATGTACTGATTTTACTAAACTTTGTAATAAAACAGGAGCAGGTTTGGGCTGTGGAAGTTGTAAAACTGAAGTTAGAGAAATACTTTATAATTCTAAAGTTTTAGCGTAATGATAGAGCCATATAGATTAATGATTAACGGTGGTGTTTTATCACCAGGAGAATTAAAATACATTTGTGAAGCTGCAGAGTATTTGGGGTTGGATGCCATATCTTTTGGCTCTCGTCAAGATATTATTTTTCCTGAAGAAATTGATGAAACTAAGTTTAGTCAGTTTGATAAAATCCAATTTGTAAAACCAAAACAAGATGGGATTGAAAACATAGCGTCTTCTTATGTTTCTGCAGATATATTACCGAGTACTTCATGGCTTACTAGCGATCGTTATTTATATGTTTTAGAGCAGTTTAAGCATAATCCTAAGTTGCGTATAAATGTTATAGATCCCAAACAGCGCTTGGTTCCATTATTTACAGGAAATGTTAATTTTATCGCGTCAAAGCATGAAGATTATTGGTATTTATATCTTAGACTTCCAGGTTGGAAAAAAACAAAAATGTATCCGGCACTCATCTATAGTTGGGACATGGATAAGGTTGAGTTGGCTATAGAAAACATTTTAATTGAAGAACCAGAAACAATCGAAATGGTTTTTGATTTAGTAAATGATGCCATAGAAACAAATAACAGAACGGTAGACAAATCTTTGGATGTTCCTTTTTATCCGTTTCCGTATTACGAGGGTATGAACAGAATTGGTACAGATAGATATTGGCTAGGTTTATATTGGAGAAATAATAGATACGATATCCCATTTTTAAAGGCTATGTGCGATTTGTGCTCAGAAAATAAAATTGGTAAAATTTCAATCACACCGTGGAAATCTTTTATTGTAAAAGGAATTCCATTGCATTCAAAATTAACTTGGGAAAAATTCTTAGGTAAATATGGTATTAATGTACGCCATTCTATGTTGGAAATGAATTGGCATTTACCTGTAAACGATAAGGACGCTTTGAGCCTAAAAAAATATTTGGTCACTAATTTTGACCAGAATGATATTAGTACCTACGGATTAACCTTTGGTATTACCAATCATAATAGCGATACTTACAATTTCACATCCATTGTCATAGAAAAGAATAAAATTCCAGAAGCACTTGGTAACTTTAAAATAAGAGATACTTATAATTTGCTTTATGCTAAAAACTTCGATCCAAATACACGCCAATATATTATGCATGTACAAGATGTAGATATGGTTGAATTGCCCGGTCTATTAATGGAATTAAGCCAATTATATTTTGAAGAATTAGGTACGGAGCGAGAAGACGAAAAAGTTGAAATCACTACAAAAAAATTGACAACAGAAGAAGTGTATCAATGTTCAGATTGCTTAACTATCTACAATGAAATATATGGTGATATCACCCAAAACATAGAATCAAATACATCTTTTGAAAGCCTTTCTGAGACTTACGAATGTTCGCTTTGTGAGGCACCTAAAAGTAGTTTTGAAAAGAAAGTTTTATTAAAATTATGATTTTTCATATTTATTTCAAAATAGTTAATTGTTTTAACTTTAAGATGTAAAATTTGACAACAGAAAATAAAAATATAGATACTGAAATAGAGAGCAAGTTTACTGCTAATCCAACTTCTTGTGGCATATGCGAGAATAAAAACTGTCTGATTAATAGAAACTTAAGTAATTTTAAAGATTCACAGTTCATTAATAATAAAAATAATATTAAATGTAAAAAAGGGCAGCAATTTATAATTGAAGGAGCACCCGTTAATGGCCTGTTTTTTATTTTGAAAGGAACAGTTAAAGTCTTTAGAACAGGTATTAATGGACGTGAACAAATTGTTCGATTTGCAAAGGAAGGTGAAATTATTGGGCATCGTGGTTTTGGTACTGAGGAGTATTACTCTATTGGAGCAATTGCGTTACAAGATTCTGTTTTATGCTATTTTTCCAAAGAGAACTTGCAGGAAACGCTATTCGAGAATCCAAAGTTTACATATGATATGATGTTGTTTTATGCCAATGAGTTAAACGGAAGTGAGAATAAAGTTAAATCGATTTCTCAAATGACTGTTCGAGAGCGTGTGGTAGACTCCTTATTATATATTCACAGAAAGTTTGGTGTTTTAAATAGTTACATTAATTTGCCTTTAAGTAGAAAAGAGTATGCTGATTATGCAGGTACTACAGAAGAGCAAGTTATTAGGATCTTTTCAAGTTTAAAGAAAGAAGGATTAATTTCTGTAAGAGGAAAAAAAATATGTATTACTGATGTTCAATTACTCAAAAATGAAATCAGTGAACATAATTACTTTTTAGACGCCTAATTACATTCCATAATATTTTTTCAAACCATTTTCAGATTACATATACTTAATTTTAATCTAAGTATATATGTAAAGCTCTGTATATAAATACTATACTTATGAAACCTGTGTTTTGGCAGGTTTTATTATGTTTAAAAAGAGGTTTGTATATGGTGATAATCATGAAATAGATTGTATTCTACTTATATATTTGCCATGAATAAGTATTAATACTTAGTTTAATTTAAAATCATTAAAAAAATGAAATCTCTACTAAAAAGAACAACTTGGATTTTACCAGTAGCAGTGTTACTATTCGCTTGCGGAGGTAAAGAGAAAAAAAATACGTTAGCTGAAAACGTAACTACAGAAACATCAAAAACAAAAACTTTAGATATTGAAAAACCACAATTAACTTTTGGTTTTATCAAATTAACAGATATGGCACCTTTGGCCATTGCAAAGGAAAAAGGATTCTTTGAAGATGAAGGATTATTTGTTTCCGTTGAAGCACAATCAAATTGGAAAAACGTATTGGATCGTGTTATTGATGGTCAGTTAGATGGCTCGCACATGTTAGCTGGTCAACCAATTGCTGCGGGAGCTGGTTTTGGTCGTCAAGCGGAATTAGTAACACCATTTTCTATGGATTTAAATGGTAATGGTATTACAGTATCTAATGATGTTTGGTCTAAAATGAAACCAAATGTGCCTAAAGATGCAGACGGAAAGCCTGTTCATCCTATTAAAGCAGAAGCTTTAAAGCCAGTGATTACAGAATATAAAAACTCTGGAAAGGCTTTTAAAATGGGAATGGTATTCCCAGTTTCTACACATAATTATGAAATTAGATATTGGTTAGCAGCAGCTGGAATTCACCCAGGAATGTATACTGCAGATAATGTTCAAGGGCAAATTGATGCTGAAGTTTTACTATCAGTAACACCTCCGCCACAAATGCCAGCAACTCTTGAAGCAGGAACAATTTTCGGATACTGTGTTGGAGAACCTTGGAATCAGCAAGCTGTTTTTAAAGGTATTGGTGTCCCAGTGGTAACAAATTATGATATCTGGAAAAACAACCCGGAAAAAGTGTTTGTAATGACAAAGAAATTTGTTGAAGAATATCCAAATACGGCCGTGGCCATTACTAAAGCTTTAATTAGAGCTGGTAAATGGTTAGACGAGCCAGGGAATAGACCTGAAGCTGTAAAAATATTATCAATGTCTCAATATGTTGGAGCACCAGAGGCGGTATTAGCAAACTCTATGACTGGTACTTTTGAATTTGAAAAAGGAGATAAGCGTGATATGCCTGATTTTAACGTATTCTACAAGTACAATGCAACATATCCTTTTTTCTCTGATGGTATTTGGTTCTTAACTCAAATGAGAAGATGGGGACAAATTCCTGATGCTAAGCCAGCAGATTGGTATGCCAACACCATTAAAGATATTTACAGACCTGATATCTGGACTAAAGCAGCTAAACTTTTAGTAGAAGAAGGAAATATTCCAGAAGGTGATATTCCGACAACCGATGGTTTCAAACCAGCAACTGCTGATTTTATAGATGGTACATCTTACGATGCTAAAGATCCAATTTCATACATAAATAGTTTTAAAATTGGTAACAAGGATAAAGCTATACAATAATTAGTAAAGTAAATTAATAAAGGAGCGATGAAGCAAAGTATAACATTAGGAAAAGTAACCAAATTTATGGGGTTAGGTGTTTTAAGCGCATTAAAAGACTTATTTACTGGGAAGCTAGAAAAGAAAGATTTTAAAACCTTTCTGCGTAAAGGAGTTGTACCGCTTGCTTCCATATTATTATTTATTGGACTGTGGCATATGGGTTCAACGTCTTTGTACAACATAGAAGCAGAATTTAAAATAGAAAAAGCGCTTAACGATCAAGGGCCAGAAGCTGCCGATGCACTGCGTACATGTATGGCATCGGGAGATTCTAGTTGTCAACCAAATACATTGCCATCACCCAGTCAGGTTTGGGAGTCTTACAAATCTTTATTAAGAGATCATAACATTATTAGCGCAGATAAAGCGGCATTTATAGAAAAAACAGCTGATTTGAATGAAAAGCGAATTGCTGATGGTAAAGATGCTATTACGTATACAGGAAGACCATCATTTGTTGATCAAATATTTAGAAGTTTACAAACAGTATTTGCTGGTTTTTTATTGGCCTTGTTTATTGCTGTACCGTTAGGCATATTTATTGGATTGAGTCCTACTATAAAAAGTGCGTTTAACTGGTTTATTCAGATTTTTAAACCTGTATCTCCTGTGGTTTGGTATTTATTGGTTTTTATGATTGTGAAAACTTTACTTATAGATTCTAATGAAGATAGCTCTTTTACTATTTCGTTTATAAGTGTGGGTTTATGTTCTATGTGGGCGACTTTGGTAAATACGGCAATGGGTGTATCAAGTGTGGATAAGGATTTTATTAATGTAGCCAAAGTGTTAAAGCTTGGAAATTTTCAGAAAATATTTAAAGTAGTGTTACCATCATCTTTACCATTAATATTTACAGGGTTAAAAATCACTTTGTCTGTGGCGTGGATGGTGTTAATCGCTATTGAATTATTAGCACAGAGCCCAGGTTTAGGCTTGTTTGTTTGGGAAGAGTTCCAAAATGGAGCAAACGACTCGAATGCAAAGATAATTGTTGCCATGTTTGTGATTGGTATTATAGGTTTTTTATTAGACCGATTGATGCTAACGATACAAAACTGGGTGTCTTTTGATAAAACAGACGCGATTTAATAGATGTTGAATGGTTTAAATGTTTAATCGTGTAATCGAATAAACGAATCGCCAAAGCAATGATTAAACAAAGAAGAAATGGCATACTTAGAATTAAATAATATTTATAAGACTTACGGACAAGGTGAAAATACAACCGATGTACTTTCGAATATTAATTTGTCGATTGAGGAAGGTGAATTTGTTGCGATTGTTGGGTTTACGGGTAGTGGAAAAACGACTTTGGTAAACTTGATTAACGGTTTGATAGAGCCAACAAAAGGAGAAGTTTTGTTTAAAGGTTTACCAGTGCAAGGAACGAGTCATGAGCGCGGGGTGATTTTTCAGAATTACTCATTGTTACCTTGGTTAACGGTCGGACAGAATGTGTATATGGCGGTCAAGGAAGCGTTTCCTAAAAAAAGCAAAAAAGAGTTGAATACTATTGTTGCTGATTATGTTGATATGGTGAGTTTAACACCGGCAATTAACAAACGACCTAAAGAATTGTCAGGAGGTATGCGTCAACGTGTCGCCGTTGCTAGGGCATTGTCTATGAAGCCAGAGATGATTATTATGGACGAACCACTTGGTGCATTGGATGCATTGACTAGAGGGAATCTTCAAGATGAAATATTAAATATTTGGGGAAAAGATAAGCGTACCGCATTATTGATTACCAATGATGTGGATGAAGGTATTTATATGGCAGATCGTATTATTCCTTTACGTCCAGGACCAAATGCAACTTTAGGGCCTGAGTTTAAAATTGATATTGAACGCCCTCGTGATAAGACTGAGATGAATGATAATGCAAATTTTAAGGAAACTAGAAATGCCATTATTGAATATTTAATGGACATTGGAGATGAAAGAAAGTCTGAAGCTAAAGCGGAATTTGTACTTCCAGATTTGAGTCCAAAGGATTTTGTTAATCAATTTAAATAAGTAAACGAGATGAGTACCATACTTGATCATACAAAAACAAATAGTTTTATTGATAACGGACTTTTTCCTTCAAATGAGGTGATGCTGGATTTAAAAAAACTAAAGAAAGTATATCCAACTCCAAAAGGGGATTATGTGGTTTTGGAGGATTTGAATCTTCAAATTAGAAAAGAAGAATTTGTTACTATTATTGGACATTCTGGTTGTGGTAAAACGACAATGCTTTCAATGATTGCAGGATTAAACCCGATTTCTGGAGGTAATATCTCAGTTTTAGGAAAGCATATAAAAGGTCCAGGACCAGATAGAGGCGTAATTTTTCAATCCCCTAGTTTAATGCCTTGGATGACATCGCTTCAGAATGTATTGTTAGGTGTGAATAAAGTTTTCCCGCATGCGACAAGAGCACAACGAAATGATATTGCGAAATACTATTTGCAGAAAGTAGGATTGGAAGATGCTTTTAATAAAAAAGCTTCGGAACTATCTCAGGGCATGCAACAACGTGTTGGTATTGCTAGAGCTTTCGCTATAAAGCCCAAAGTATTATTGCTTGATGAACCTTTTGGGATGTTAGATTCTTTAACGCGCGGCGAACTTCAAGATATTTTAATAGAAATATGGAATAAAGAAAAAATTACAGCAGTGATGATTACCCACGATGTAGATGAAGCTATTTTTTTAGCAGATAGAGTAGTCATGATGACTAGTGGACCAAAAGCCAAAATTGGTGATATTTTAGACATTGATTTTGAAAGACCGAGAACTAGGAAATCGGTTTTAGAACATGATGATTATTACAAATACAGAAAGCATTTAATCGATTTCTTAGAGCATTAATTAGAGAAGAATAAACAACAAACCTTATAAGATGATTTAGAGGTTATGAAAGCTAAGAATTTTCATAATGATAGGAGACCTACACCCATATTTTAACAAAACATTGAATCAAGAATAATTAAGATTAAAACAAAAACTCAGAAACAATTAAAATTTAAAAACAAGGAAACATGAAAAAACAATATGTAATTTTTGGACTATTGCTAGGGTGCTTACAATTTGCACAAGCGCAATTTACATTAGATGGTGAATTTAGACCACGAACAGAATACCGTAACGGGTTTGGAAGTTTAATAGCTGATAATGCTGATGCTGGTTTTGGTATTTCTACAAGAGCACGCTTAAATGCTGGCTATAAAACTGAAGCTTATAAATTTTATTTAAGCATGCAAGATGTTATGGTTTGGGGAGAAAACAGACAAATTTTGCCTTATGATCAAAATAATTCTTTTGCTATATTTCAAGCTTGGGCTGAAATTAATTTCGGCTCTGGATGGTCAACTAAATTAGGACGTCAGGTGTTATCGTATGATGATCAACGTATTCTTGGAGGTTTAGATTGGGCACAACAAGGGCGTAATCATGATGCAGCATTAATAAAATACAAAAAAGATAAATTTATTTTGGATGTTGCGTTAGCCTTTAATCAAGATTATTCTAACCCGACTGGTTTTGTAAGTGCAGGAACAGCTTATAATACAACAGGTTTCTTTTCATATAAAACGATGCAATATGCTTATTTAAAACAATCTTGGGAGAGTTTTTCAGGTAGTTTGTTATTAATGAACAATGGTTTTCAAGAATTTGATACCAATAGCGATGCAGATGGCGTAAGTAATTTGCAAACATTAGGCACCCACTTAAATTATAAAAAAGGGAGTTTCGGAGCGGCGTTTAATGGTTTTATTCAAACAGGAAAACGTCAAGGCGAAGTTGATGTTAAAGGTGCACATTTATTAGGATTGGATTTTACGTTTAAAGCATCTCCAAAAGTAAGTTTAGGTGCAGGTATCGAAATTATAAGCGGAAATGATGGTGACGCAGGAGAAACTGGAGCGTTCTTTCCGCTTTATGGTACTAACCACAAGTTTAATGGATTTATGGATTATTTTTATGTAGGTAATCATGCAAACTCTATTGGTTTAGTTGATATTCACGTAAGTGCTAACTTTAAATTAAGTGAAGCATCTAGCCTTATGGTTAAAGCCTTAAATTTTAGTGGAGAACAAGATTTACCAAGTGGTGAAAATGCTTTAGGAACAGAGATAGACATCGTATTTAAAAGGAAGTTTAAAGGTTACGCTTTAGTAGCAGGTTATTCTCAAATGTTTGCTAGCGATGGGATGTATGAGCTTAAAGGAATTACTGAAGATGCTGCTGCAAGTGGACAAAACTGGGCATGGGCGATGTTAGTTATTAAGCCTAAATTCATCAACTAAATACATTTAAGAATTTCATAAGTGAATTGGAAATAATTTACATCATGTTTTAGTGTTAATTAGTTTGATATTTCAAGTCATATTGAATCCCGCTTTAGCGGGATTCTTTTTTATTCAGTAAGCGCGTTTAACAAAAAAGACTCTACATATTATGTAAAGCCTTCATTCTATTTCCCAGAAAAGAATCAATTTGACCTCTTCAAGTCAAAATGCAACTTTATTTGTTTTTAATATTTTCTTTGAATTTGTTTTAGTTTAGTGCTGCCTTTGCTGCATCAACAATTTTTTTAGAGTTTCCAACAAAAATTTGATTATCAACTATTACAACTGGCCTGCTTAAAAATGTGTAATGGTCTAGAATATAGTGTTTATAATCACGTTCGGTTAAGTCTTGGTTTTTTAAATCCATTTCTTTATATAGTTTTGAACGTTTACTAAAGAGGGCTTCATAACTTCCTGCTAAAGCTTGCATTTCTTCAACTTGTTTAACTGTTATGGCTTCAGATTTAATGTCTTGTAAAATAAACTCAGAAGATAAATTCAACTCTTTTAAAATTCTAATGCAGGTACTACAGGTTTTTAAATAATATACTTTTTTCATGTTATGGATTATTTCTAAAAACAAATTAAAACTATATTTATCAAAAAATTAAATAATATGGATTTTACATTTCAAGTTTTAAGAAATACTCGCGAGATTTTCAAAAAAATAATCGAACAGAACGCTTTAGAGGACTTGAATAAAATACCTAATGGTTTTAATAATAACATCATTTGGAATATTGGGCATGTTGTTGTTTCCGAGCAGTTATTGGCCTATAAATTGTCTGGGTTAGAATCCATGCTGTCAGACGATATGATTAATAAATTTAGAAAAGATACTAAGCCAGAAGGCAATGTAACTCAAGAAGCAGTAAACGAAATAAAAGAATTATTGTTTTCAACCCTTAAAAAAACAGAGTCAGATTATACAAATGGTGCTTTTAAAAATTATAATACCTATACTGTTTCTACAACAGGAAATACGTTAAACAATATTGATGAAGCTTTGCAGTTTGTAGCGATTCATGAAGGTTTACACTACGGCTATGTTTTAGCGCTTTTAAAAGCTATTAAAAACTAAATAAGGTTCAGCATCCCCAAAAGGAATAGCTAACTCTAGTATGCCACTAGAGTAGGGCGCAATTTCATAAGTATTATAAAGTAAAACAATACCTTCTTCACTATATCCAATATTTGTGGGTAACTCAAATTGTTTATAATCTATAAGTAAACTTTTGTTTTTTGTAGCGTCTATAAAAAAAGGATGGGCTACTGTTTTAAAAGCTTCAGCATCATTGAAAATTTGATTGTTTTGAATACGTTGTCCTGTTTTAGAATCAAAATTTAAAAAAGAAATATTCAAAATACCATGTGCTCCACCAGTATTGGTATATGAGGTCATTGCGATACTTATTATTTCTGGAGATTGATACATCACTTCCCCGTCTATTTGAGCTTCCCATAGTTGTGCTGTTTCTGGAAAGTCAGATTTAAACCCATTGTATTCATTATTAAAAGACGTGATACTCTCTTCTAAACTAGATGAGGTGATTTCATCTGGGTTGCCAATATGCAATGCCGAAATAATTGCTTTTTGTATTTCAGAATTTATTTGATTTGATACCGTTTTATCTCCATGTGCTTCAGGAATGTTTACGTCAACAATAGTATTGTTATCTGCTGTGATGTTGATATCTGAAAAACCAATTTTCTGTTCTTTGTTGCAATTGAAAAGAACTAAAAAACAACAAATCGATACAAGATGTTTATAAAGGCGCATATATTAAATTTAAACCCAGTTTAAAGATAATTATTGCATTTGGATTGAGAAAGAATTCCTGGATATAAATGATCGAGGTTTTGGTTGAAATTGTCATTCTCATAAAATCGGAAATCTTAGTAAAGATATTTTGTTATAAGATATCCATGACTAAAATTGTATTCAAAAAAAATGATTCTATGTATATTACACTCGCCTGCCAGCAGACAGGTGCGTCATTTTAAAAACAATAAATAAACGGTATGAAATTCAATACTAAAGTCATTCACGGAGGTCAAGAACACGACAAAGCTTATGGCGCTGTTATGCCTCCAATTTATCAAACAACAACCTACGCTCAAACCACGCCGGGAAGACACAAAGGGTATGAATATTCAAGAACACATAATCCTACTCGAAATGCTTTGGAAAATGCGTTTGCAAGTATTGAAAACGGAAAATATGGTCTGGCATTTGGTTCTGGTCTTGCAGCTATTGATGCCGTAATTAAATTATTAAAACCTGGTGATGAAGTTGTTTCTACAAATGATTTATACGGAGGCTCTTTTAGGTTATTTACCAAGATTTATCAGGATTTTGGAATAAAATTTCATTTTATTGGCATGCAAAATGCGTCCAATATTGAAGCTTATGTAAACAAGAATACAAAGCTTATTTGGGTTGAAACACCAACAAACCCAATGATGAATATTATTGATATTAAGGCTGTATCATCTATTGCAAAAAACAATAATATTTTATTAGCTGTGGATAATACGTTTGCAACCCCATATTTGCAACAACCATTAAATTTAGGAGCTGATATTGTAATGCATTCGGCTACTAAATATCTTGGCGGACATAGTGATGTGGTAATGGGCGCTCTTACAGTTAATGATAAAGATTTGGCTGATAAATTGTACTTTATTCAAAACGCAAGCGGCGCTATTTGTGGTCCTCAAGACAGTTTTTTAGTTTTAAGAGGTATAAAAACATTACATGTTAGAATGCAACGCCACTGCGAAAATGGTACAGCTGTTGCTGAATTTTTAGCGAATCATCCAAAAATTGAAAACGTGTATTGGCCTGGGTTTAAAAGTCATCCTAATCATGAGATAGCCAAAAGTCAGATGAGCGATTTTGGGGGAATGATATCTTTTACAACAAAAGGAAATAATTACGAGGACGCTATTAAGATTGTTGAAAAACTAAACGTATTTACTTTGGCGGAGTCTTTAGGCGGTGTAGAATCTCTTGCAGGACATCCAGCAAGTATGACGCACGGTAGTATACCAAAAGAGGAACGAGAAAAAACGGGTGTTGTAGATTCTTTAATTAGACTTAGTGTGGGTATTGAAGATATAGATGACTTAATTGCTGATTTAGAGCAAGCGCTAAATTAACTTGATTATGTTTTGTGTATTTTGATTTTCTAATTCAGGTAAAAAATGTACCCAATATTTAGCCAGACCAACCAATCATCATTTTTATCATAATTTCTCCAATTATGGTCTAATCCATCTATCGCGTCATTAAAATAATATTGCCATCTTAAATCCAACATTAAGTCTGAAAGTTTAGTTAGTTTATAACGAAATCCAACGCTGGAAACTACTGAAAAAGCACCGCCACCATCTAAATTAATAGGGTACGAATCACTACCAACAGGAAAATTTTCAAACCATAAGGAATAAATATTTGTTCTGTCAAAAACATCACCAATTGCATTAGGATTCGGATTTGTATATGTGGTACTTGCTTTTGGACTAAAAGACGTGTAATGAACCCCAATACTCACAAAAGGAGCAAAACTGTAGGCGAATCCTTGAAAATCACGAATACTTAAAGGGAAAAACTCAAGTTGAGTACCAATATCAAGATTCTCTGCAACACCTTTATGAGCTCTAAGTTTATCTGCATTTGTGGAAATTTTATCAGGAAGCACCCAAAAGCCCAAGTGTTCAAGATTTGTTTTATTATAAGAAATCTCATTTCTTAATTTAAAATGATCATTAAAATAGGTGTCTGTTGTGTAGCAATTACAATCTGCTCTGTATGCGAAATTTAAATAATGAACAAGCCCTATACCAAAACCTGTATTTCCAAAGTTGGTTTTTGATTCGTTACTGCTTCCAAAATCTGAACGAAACTGTACCGGACCAGCAATAACACCTAATTCATGAGAAAAGCCAAGTTGAGCATTTGTTGTTTGAACGATAAGAACCAAGCAAAAAATAGAAACTAAATGGTTCAAGTTAAGCATTAAAGGAATGTTTTGAGGGCAATATTTTGAGCAAATATATAAAAACTAGTAAAACAAACAAATATTAATAAATAGCACCAAAAAAACGTTGAAAAATTTATTGCGAAATTCAAAAATAAACCGATATTTTTTTGAAGATAACGTATATTTGTATCGATAAATTACATATTCAATAAATAACGATGTAATAATTGTATATATGAAAGATAATATTGAAGCATTTTTAGACCTTGTAAAAGAACGAAATGGTCATGAACCTGAGTTTTTACAAGCTGTAGAGGAAGTTGCAGAAACTGTAATTCCTTACATTGTTCAACATGATATTTATTATGGTAAAAACATTCTGCTAAGAATGGTTGAACCTGAACGATTGATTTCTTTTAGAGTCTCTTGGGTAGATGACAGTGGTGAAATACAAGTGAATAGGGGTTATAGAGTTCAAATGAACTCTGCAATCGGCCCATATAAAGGGGGGTTGCGTTTTCATCCAACCGTAAATGCTAGTATTTTAAAGTTTTTAGCTTTTGAACAGGTGTTTAAAAACTCTTTAACGACTTTGCCAATGGGTGGTGGAAAAGGAGGTAGTGATTTTGATCCTAAGGGTAAATCAGATAATGAAATCATGCGTTTTTGCCATGCTTTTATGAGTGAATTATTTAGATATATAGGCCCAAACACTGACGTCCCTGCTGGAGATATTGGTGTAGGTGGAAGAGAAATAGGATTTTTATTTGGAATGTATAAGAAACTAAGAAATGAATTTACTGGAGTTTTAACTGGTAAAGGACAGTCTTGGGGAGGATCTTTAATAAGACCAGAAGCTACGGGTTATGGTACAGTATATTTTGCTAAAAGTATGCTTGAAACTAAAGGAGACTCCATAAAAGGAAAAAAAGTAACTGTTTCAGGTTCTGGAAATGTTGCTCAATATGCTGCAGAGAAAATATTAGACTTAGGAGGTAAGGTTTTAACGTTATCAGATTCTTCAGGATATATTTATGATGAAGATGGAATAGACAGAGCTAAATTGGCTTACGTTATGGAACTTAAAAATGAAAAGCGAGGCAGAATAAGTGAATATATAGAAGCGTATCCAAAAGCAAAATTTGTAAAAGGAAAAACACCTTGGGAAGTTAAATGTGATGTAGCTATGCCATGTGCAACACAAAACGAGCTTAATGGTGAGGATGCAAAAATGTTATTAGATAATGGATGTATATGTGTAAGTGAAGGTGCTAATATGCCTTCTACTAAAGAAGCTGTTCATACATTCCAAAAAGCAAGAATATTATATGCTCCTGGAAAAGCATCAAATGCTGGTGGAGTTGCTACTTCTGGATTAGAAATGAGTCAAAACTCATTAAGACTTAAATGGTCAAGAAAAGAAGTTGATAATAAACTTAAAGATATTATGTCTGATATTCATAAATCATGCTTGGAATACGGAAAAGATGAAGACGGTTACATTGATTATGTAAGAGGAGCTAATATTGCTGGATTTGTTAAAGTAGCTGATGCTATGCTAGCACAAGGTATTGTTTAAATAAATTTAAAACACTTCGATATAAAAAGCTTCCTAAACATTAGGGAGCTTTTTTTGTTTAAAATATATTATTTTGAAGTAAAACTCGTTAGTTATAAATATATTTGAATATTCAAAAAACACCTATGCTTAGAAGAGTAATAGTCATTATAATTTTTCTATTTCCATTATTTCAATTTTCTCAAGATTTCTCAGTGCTTTGGAAGGGACATTTTTCGTATAACGAGATTAAAGATGTTACTAAAGGAAATAACATCATTTATGCCGCTGCAGATAATGCTGTTTTTCGTTTAGATACCCAAACCAATGAAATATCAGAGATAACTACTGTAAATGGGTTGTCTGGAGAGAGTGTTTCAACAATTTTTTACAGTGAAGATTACGAGTTATTAGTTATTGCTTATGAAAATGGACTTATTGAAATAGTATTTGATAATGATGCCGAAATTCTCACTGTAGTAGATGTTATTGACAAAGTAACGATATCGCCAACCGATAAGAAAATCAATCATATTAACGCTTATCAGAATCTTATTTATATATCAACAAATTATGGTATTTCAGTTTATGATTTGGAAAGGCTAGAATTTGGAGACACTTATTTTATTGGAAATGGTGGAAGCCAAATTCCTGTAACTCAAACTACAATTTTCGAAGATCATATTTATGCTTCTTCTCTTGGGGGTAATGGCATTAGGAAAGCATCAGTTTCTAGCCCTAATTTAATCGATTTTCAAAATTGGCAATTAGTAAGTTCTGGGAATTGGCAATCTATAGAAGCTAATGAAAATAAACTTTATGCCATAAATAGCAACAGTAAAATATATCAAGTTATAGGGAACTCAGTAAGTGAATTATTTACATACTCAAGTTTGCCTTTAGATTTAAGATCTGTTAACTCAAATTTGATAGTTTCAACCAGAGATGAAGTTTTTATATATGATTCAAATTTTGCGATTGTTGCTCAAATACCTATTAATTCTGATTTTAATACACAATATACATCAGCCATAATAGATTTAGAAAATATTTATATAGCCACAAAAGATTTTGGGATTCTTAAAATAGCTATAAATAATACATTAGTTTTTGAAGAAATTCATCCTGATGGACCATTATTTAACACGCCTTTTTCAATAGAATCAGAGCCTAATGGTGTTTGGGTGACTTTTGGTGGCTATAGTTTGTTCTACGTTCCATTTGGCAACAGGGAAGGCTTTAGTCATTTAAATAATGATAGTTGGGTTAATGTAAAATACCCAGAAGCATTTCAAGCAAGAGATATAAATGGCATAGCTATAAATCCGTTTAATACTGATCAAGTTTTTATAAGTTCCTTTAACAATGGATTAATTGAGGTTAATGAAAATGTTCCAACTACGTTATACGATCAAAACAATAGTGGACTAGAATCTTTGATAATTCCAAATAACACAAATTTTATAAGTGTACGAGTGTTAAATCCTCTATTCGATAGCAATGGGCTGCTTTGGACGTTAAGTACACTTATTGATGAGCCTCTGAAATCTTTCAACCCTGCTACAAATCAATGGAGGTCTTATGATTTTACTGATGTTATTATCGATGGTTTTACTGGTGGAAATTTAGGGTATGCTGATATTGTGATTGGTAATAATGAAACAAAGTGGATTGCATCATATAAATATGGGCTTATTGGGTTTAATGAGAACGGGAATAATCCATTAATAAAAAGTATTAGTAATGAAGACGCGAACATGCCGACTGAATTAGCTACAGCCTTAGTATTAGATAACAGAAATCAACTATGGATTGGGACCCTCAGAGGTTTACGAGTATTATATAATACATCCAATTTTTTTACAGAAGAAAACATTAGAGTTGATGAAATTATTATTGAGGAAGATGGAATTGCTAAAGAATTATTATTCGAGCAGTATGTAACGGATATCGAAGTAGATGGATCAAATAATAAATGGATTGGTACTGCAGATTCAGGCTTGTTTTACCTCTCCCCAGATGGGCAAAACACGATATTTCATTTTACTAAAGACAATTCGCCTTTGCCCTCAAATAGTATTAGTGATGTGTCATTAGATAAAATAAACGGTATCGTTTACATAGCAACAAGTAAAGGACTCCTTTCTTTCAACTCGGGTGGTTCAATCCCTATTGAAAATTTAGAAGAAGCATTCGCTTACCCAAATCCAGTAAGGCCTGGGTTTAATATTATAGAGGATAAAGTAAAAATTAAGGATATTTCAGAAAATGTAAATATCAAAATTACTGATATTGAAGGAAATTTAGTTGCCGAAGCGCAATCTAGAATAAATCAAAGATACCAAGGGTATAATTTGGAGATTGATGGAGGGACAGCCTATTGGAATGGTAAAAACCTAGCAAACAATGTAGTGGCATCGGGAGTTTATTTGGTTATGCTTTCAGATTTAGACACGTTTGAAACTAAAGTTTTAAAATTAATGGTGGTTAGATAATGCTTATAACTACAAACGCCATTGTGCTCTCCAAATTAAAATATAAGGATAACGACTTAATTGTAAAGTGTTATACTCAAGAAATAGGTAGTGTTAGTTTCTTAGTAAGAGGTGTTTTGAAAAGTAAAAAAGGGAGCTCCAAAGCGGCTTACTTTCAGGTATTATCTCAACTACAAATAGTCTTTACTCATAAAAACACTAGGTCCTTACAAAGCATTAAAGAAACTAAGTCAAATGGTGTTTATACGAGTTTACATTCTCATGTTTTAAAAGGGTCAATTGTTATGTTTTTATCTGAGGTGTTATCAAATACACTGCAAGAAGAAGAAGAAAACCAAATACTCTATAGTTATTTGGAAAACACGCTTTTATGGCTCGATTCGCAATCTGAATACTCGAATTTTCATTTATTATTTCTTTTAAAACTAACAAAATATTTAGGCTTTTATCCAGACACTACGCATATAGAACTTCCACTTTTTAATCTACAAGAAGGACACTTTGAAATGAAATCAAGTAATAAATATACTGTTTCTGGTGAAAATTTAATACTTCTAAAAAAGCTATTAGGCACAACATTTGATACATTACCAAGTATAAAAATTAATGCAAAGCAGAGGCAGTCATTTTTAAGTATGATTTTGCTTTATTTTGAACTACATTTGGGGAGTTTTAGAACCCCTAAATCTTTACAGGTATTTAATCAAGTTTTTAGCTAAAACCATGAGGTCGCTTTATTTTATTTTATTTTTTATACTGGTCTCTATAGGCTCTCGGGCTCAAAATATAAAAGTTCTTAATAAGATTACTAAAGCCCCTATTTTTGGAGTAGCCGTTTATAATGTAGATAAATCTAAAAGCGTTATAACTAATTTTAGAGGTGAGGCAGATTTGGAAGAATTTTCAGATACTGAAATCATTTATTTTAAGCATTTATCTCATGTTTTAAAGTCCTTAACAAAGCGGGAAATCGTGAAATCAAATAAAGTGTTTTTGGTTTCAAATACACAAGGTTTAGAAGAAATTGTAATTTCTGCATCTAAATTTCAACAAAACAAAAGAGATATTCCACAGAAAATAGTCAGTATAGACGCCAAAAATATTCAGTTTACAAATCCTCAAACTAGTGCAGATTTATTAGAAAATTCTGGACGAGTTTATATTCAAAAAAGCCAGCTAGGTGGCGGAAGCCCAATTATTAGAGGGTTCTCAACAAATAGATTGCTAATTACTGTTGATGGTGTAAGAATGAATAATGCTATTTTTAGAGGTGGAAATCTTCAAAATGTCATTTCAATCGATCCTTTTTCAATTCAAAATACCGAAGTTACTTTAGGCTCAGGCTCAGTAATATATGGTAGTGATGCTATTGGGGGCGTTATGAGTTTTTATACTAAAAAACCAAAATTATCCTATACCGATTCTTTAATGTTTAGTGGGAATACAGTGGTAAGATATGCTTCAGCTAGTAATGAAAGAACGGGGCATTTTGATTTTAATTTAGGGTATAAAAAATGGGCTTTTATATCGAGTGGGACGTATACTAATTTTGATGATTTACGGATGGGAAACCATGGTCCTGATGACTACTTAAGACCTGAATTCGCTTTAGCCACTGCCAATGGTGATGTGATTATACAAAATAGCGATCCATTAGTTCAAAAATTTTCTGGTTATAATCAGGTGAATTTAATGCAGAAAGCGCATTACGAACCTTATGAAGACTTAAGTTTTGATTTAGGCCTGCATTATACAACAACATCGGATATACCAAGATATGACCGTTTAAATCGTTACAGGAATGGTCTGTTGCGTTCTGCCGAATGGAATTATGGCCCACAACAGTGGTTCATGTCTAATTTACAAGTTACAAAGCTGAGTAGTAAATCAAATTTGTACAATAAAATAAAAGCCACTATCGCGTATCAAAATTTCAAAGAAAGTAGAATCGATAGAGACTACCAATCATCCGTACGACATAGTCGTGAAGAAGCGGTTGATGCCTATTCTTTTAATTTAGATCTAGAAAAAAGGGTGTCGACTAAAACACAATTTTTCTATGGTGCCGAGTATGTTTATAATAAAGTAAGGTCGACCGGAAAAGAAGTAGACCTATCAAATAACACTCAAGTATCAAGCGTTTCCAGATACCCTAATGGTTCAAGTTGGCAGTCGGCCGCAGTGTATTCTAGTATTAAATATAAGCCAAATCGAAAGTTTGTATTCCAGTCGGGTTTACGATTTAATTATGTAACCTCAGAAGCTGATTTTACTGAAAATAATGCCTACTTAAATTTACCGTTTGAGTCTGCGAAGAATGAATCTGAAGCCTTAACGGGAACCGCTGGTATCAGTTGGTCGCCAAACTCTACGATACAATGGAAATTAAATGCGTCTTCAGCATTTAGAGCCCCCAATATTGATGATGTTGGCAAGGTGTTTGATTCCGAACCTGGCTCAGTGGTGGTGCCAAACAACGATTTAAGACCAGAATATGCTTATGGTGGGGAACTCGGTTTAAAACTGAATTTTGATGACAAACTAATTCTAGATATGAGTACCTATTATACCTATTTGGATAATGCATTAGTGAGAAGAGATTATCGTTTAAACGGTGCAACCGAAATTATTTATGATGGAGGATTAAGTAATGTTCAGGCTATGCAGAATGCATCTAAGGCTTGGATTTATGGTTTTGAGGTTGGCTTAAAAATGCCAATTACAAAACAACTGGATGTAACATCGCAGTATTCTATAATTGGAGGCACAGAGGAAGCAGGAGCCATTGAAGTACCCATAAGACATGTCGCTCCAAGTTTTGGAAATACACACGTGCTTTGGACTGCTAAAGATTTAAAATTAGATTTTTTTGCTAATTATAATGGCGGTTTAGCCTTTAATCAATTAGCGCCTTCAGAAATTGAGAAAGGGTATATGTATGCTTTAGATGAAAACGGGAAACCTTACAGCCCATCTTGGTATACACTTAATTTTAGAGCGCAATATCAAATCAATACATCTATCACAATAATTACAAGCCTAGAAAATATAACAGACCAACGTTATAAAACCTATTCTTCGGGGATTGCGGCCGCAGGACGAAACTTTATTTTGACTTTGAAATATAGCTTGTAGAGACATTACGAGTAAGAAAGGCATGGTAACATTTCTAACTGAAACCTAGTTGAAGTGAAACAGATTGCATCACTATGTTCGCAATGACGCTATTTCTTAAACCCTTTTTTAGTTACAATTACTCCATTGGATAATTCAACTTTAGCAATAAAAACAGCACTACTTAAATTTGGCAGCGTATATATTTCAGATGTATTATTACCTTTAAAACGATATAATTGTCTTCCTAGAAGATCAAAAATAGTCACGGTTTTAATACTTAAATTATCAGAGGCCGTAAACTGTACCCTATTATCTTCCAATTCAATAATTGTAAGTGATTTGGAATTTAAAGTAATATCATCCGTAGATAAAGCATTTGCATTAAATACAATTTCAAAACGAAAATTAAACTCACCAGCTTCAGAAGTAAAGGTGTAATCAGAGGCCGATAAGTCATGCGTTATATTATTCAATTTATCTTTCAGAAATAGGGTGTTATTATTTAAAAAATCACCTTGTAATTTACCAATTGATATAGAGTAAGCCGCAGCCAATTCTGCTTTAAATCCAATCGGAATTATCTCATCCGCATTTATACTATTTACATCTTTAGCTTGAATTACAAATTTACTATTTGAATCTTCAATGGTCGAGTACAAGAAAGTACCTGAACCTTCATCAAATTTAGTGGCATCATAAATTAAACCATCGTCTAGGTTTGTAGCGCCATCTATATAACCTACTAAAATTTGACTAAATATGCCATTATTTGAGCTTAAATTAATCCATAATTTATTGTCGTTGGCAGTAGAACTTTTGGGTACGCTATTTGAATTCTTAAAGAATTGGTTATTACTTGTTGCATCTGCCATACGCATGGCATTAGTAAATGTTGCATTTCCTGCTGTCTTTGATGCGATAAAAAAACTTTGTCCAGAAGGAGCAAAACCATTAACGGCTCTGTTAGTATCGCTACTCGAACTTACACTTCCTGTAGCGTTAAATGGAATATAATCTGTTCCACTAAATTGACCTCCTTCAGGCGGTGTTTCTTGAGACCAAAAATAAGCGGCACCTTCAATAGCAGCACTATTAGTACCAAGGAATTGATTTAAATCAATAGAAGAAGGGTAAGGGTTTCCTATTAAATTCCAGTTTTCATCACGAGCTGCATCATAATAAATAGGAGTTGTAATAGTTCCGGTATTAAACTCACCAACAAATGATGCTGTGTGTATACCTGCTGCCGGCGCTGTTGTAATATAACCTTTGCCTGCGTCCATGGTTTGGCCTGTTGCATATTGCCATGCTGCTCCATCAAAATAAAACTTTCTATTTATATTTGGAAAAGCAGCTTCAATATTCATGTTTACTACAGGCGAACTCCAATACGTATAATGATACCACTGATCTTTGTAAGGTGTGCTTTTGTTTACTTGTGAGGTCCCGTTAACACTAAAAACACCGTCATTATCTCTTTGGATAAATGCCCCTTTAGTTTCAACAACAATATGTCCATTTACTTCCGTATTATATTTTACTTCAACAAAAGTTTCATTATCTATGGTAAGTGTTTTTCCTGAATTTACTTTTAAAGATTTACATCTAAAGCTTGTTTGTTCGCCTCCAATACTGGTATTATAGTCAGCATTAAGAGTAGCTTTTATTCCTAAATCCGGCACTTTAGACCAACTTGTTCCATTCCAAGTACAATATTCTGAAAGGGTACCCTTAAAACCAAAACTTTCAATTTTAAATTCAATATCATCATCTGAAGCATCGTACCCATAAATTCTAAAAGTAATAGCTTCAGCAATATTTTGAAATTCAGGAGCTGATAAATCAAAGTCAACATCAACATCTCCATCTAGTGGTGATCCAATATTTGATGCGTAGTTATCAATACTAGATCTAATTACAACCGTAACGTCACCCTTGTCATCTTTAGCATTATAAAAGAATTCATTAAAATTAATTTCGTAACCACTATTTGGAGTTAATACAAACTCAAAATAATCATTATTTGCGGTATTCAATGATGCGCTTTCACTCCATCCTCTAGCTTTATAAGCGTTATTATTATTCCTTCCTGTTAAACCGGTTCCTCTTGATATACCAGATACAACTATATTGCTGTTAACTTGATCACCTGTTGTATATGGGTTTTGCTGGTTTGGGTTACTACCCTGTATATCATTTTGCCAAATAAAGCCTTCAATAGTTTGGTCATCATTAGCTCTATAGCTGTCAGAGTAATACCAGATACCAGTAGCTACAGAATATATGCGATAATAGTAATCTGTGTTTAACTGCAAAAAGTCGTGTATATAATTATTTATAGATTCTTCATTTACAGAATTCAATAAGACCGTTGCGTTTCCCATAAGGTCATCTATTTGATAAAATACTCCATCTTCTGGTGTACCAAAATCATCACTGGTATTGTAAACAAGCATTAAATTATCATTTAAACTGTTGGCTGCTGCCGAAAATGTAATACTATTATTTATGTCGCTTGCGGAAGCCACCAAACTTAATGGAGCTTGAACCGCTGCAGTTGTTTCATCAGCTTCAATACCACTAGAAAATCCTGTAGACATTATAGACCAGGCTTTGAAATAGTAAGTTGTATTTTGATCTAATTGTGGGAGTGAGTTAGAGGCTATGGCATTAGCATTACCCTCAAATATAATACTTCCACCACCATTTAATATAATGGTATTGCTTGCATCTGTTGTTGGTGTTCCAAAAGTATTGGTTGTGTTATATGCGACTATTATGTTATCATTACTAGTATTTGCAGTAGCATTTAAATCTAAAAAAGTATATGGATTAGTACTAGATTGGATTACTGTAAAACTTGCAGGATTTTCATTGGTACTAACAGTTATATAATCTGTTTTAATCTCTCCATTAGTTCCCGAGGCGTTGGTTGCATTTAAAGTAACTGAATAATTCCCAGCTGTACTAAAGGTAACTTGTGGATTTTGAGAAGAGGCAGATGTACCATTTACATAAGTTACATTACCTGGATTTGAGAAAGTCCAAGCCCAACTTGTTGGTATATCAGTTGAAAGGTCAGTGAATGTTACAATATTTCCAGTGTCAGGCGTTGTGTTATCAGCTGAAAAATCAGCATCTGGAGTCACCACCGGAGCAAGAGTACCAGATAATTTTACATTTCCAATACCGTACCAATCACCAGGGTTATTACTATTAAATTCTACCCAAATTTGTAAGTTATCTCCAGTAACACCTGTGAGATCCCAATCGTAATAAGTATCCGTATTGTCTCCTGTTAAGGTTGCTATTTCTTGAAGATTACCATTATTTAATTTATAATAGAATTTTATATAATCACCGTCATTTTCAATTCCATAAAATTCAACAAACGATCGAAGATTTAAATTATTATAACCTTGTATATCGATGTTATCAGTATACCAATAAACAAGACCATCAGTATCTTCAGCCCAAAAAACAGCATCAATAAAATCAGAATCATTATATACCCCAAAAAAGCCAGGGTTACCAGAGGTATCATCTGAATACCAAGTAGTGCCATAAAGATCTACACCAGTGACTGCATTATTTGATTCTGTACTAAAATCTTCGTAGAACAACTCTACAGGTGCATTTGTCACTGTTATAGTTGTAGTTTCCGTATCACTACCACAACTATTAGTTGCAGTAAGCGTTACCGTATAGGTTCCTGCTACACTGTAGCTATAAGTTGGGTTTGCCGCAGTAGATACTGCAGATGAATCACCAAAATCCCAAGAGTAACTAATAGCGTTAGAACTTGTGTTGGTAAAAGTAATTGTTTCGTTAGTTTCAAAGGTAGTAGCGCTTGTTGTAAAATTTGCCGCTACATCTGCAACGTCTGTTATAACAACATTACCTGTCATGGTCGCAGAGCAACTATTTTTTGTAGCTTCTACGGTATAGGTTCCAGCAGCGGTAACGCCTGTAAAATTAACAGCACTTCCTGTTCCTTGAACAACTGATCCAGATACCGTACTACCTCCAAGAAGTAACTGGTAACTAACACCAGACTCAGAATTAGCAACGGTAATAGTTGCTTGCTCTGTTGAGCATAACGCGTCATTATCTGCAGAAATTGAGTATTGTGTCGGTGTTGCAGTAGTTGTAATAGCAACAGAACCTGTCATGGTTAACGTGTTAGAACAGCTTGATGCTTCTACGGTATAGGTTCCAGCAGCGGTAACGCCTGTAAAAGAAATAGCACTTCCTGTTCCTATTATTGGAGCACTCTCATTAACTCCATCTTTTTTAAGTTGATAACTAACGCCGTCTTGGGAGCCACTTAGGTCAATAGTTGAAGAATCTCCGGTGCACAAGGCCGCATCATTGGTTGTAACGTTATAAGTCGTTAATGTAGAACAAGACTCAACTGGTGATAAAACAGAACCAGGTATTATTTGTGGCGAATTAGTGGCTTCTCCGGGTTTTGCCCAGCCAACAGCTAGATTATCACCACCGCCAGCTTCTTTCATCAGGGCTTCAACATAGTAACTGTTACCAGCAAATAATAAAACAGGATTTGATTTTTGTGAGGCATATTTGTCCCATTGTCTTGAGTTTGTCCAAGCTCCCACCGTGGCAATGGTTGTTTTATTGGCAGGATCGTCATCCGTGCTTAAATTTAACTGTCCGTTGTCATCACTGGCAATCCAAAAGGTATAATATCCTGTTTCTGGTGCACAAATATAACCACTTACCCTTGCTCCGTAATTTGAAGCCACATTTGATGGTATTTCAAAAGAAGTCCTCTGAGAAGTAGAAGATGGACTTTGTGGGTAATTAGCACTACCTGTTAAATTTGAAATTGCAGTTCCAGAAATACCATCGTATCTTTCCATAAGGATGGTTCCTGCAGCACTACACGTACTTGTAATGTTACCTGTTAATGTTACATTATCAATTATTAGATAATCCCATGCGCCCATATTGCCGCCGTCTCTCTCAGTATACATTCTAAATTTACTTTGGTTTGTAAAGCCATACGTTGCATTTTCTAAAATAACAACTTCTTTATTACCATAATCATTAGGTCCGCAATCTAAATTATCAAATTGTGAACCTCTTCTGTAAGTTTTTACGGTTACCCAAGAGCTACCATTATCATTGCTATAATCTAAATTCCAGCCTTCGGTGCTAGTATCCATACTCGATACAAAGTAATCATAGTCAAAAATTACACTATCATACCCTGCCATAGCATAACTTGGTGAAGTTAATATTCTGTCTGCGTTAGTACTACCGCGTAGGGCAATTACATTGCCAGTTAGGTTGTCACAAGAATTATTATTGTAATTAATGTAGTTACTTCCGTTAGTCGCCCATCCTTGATTTTGAAGTTGATTAGCAGGTAAGAGTTGTGCTTTCGCTCCTCCACTCACCCAAGATTCGAGTCCTCCATTAAAATTATGATTTTGTGGGAGGGAAAGGGGATTAGAAGTTGAACTGCAATCAGAGACAAAACACCAATTTCTAAAACTAGAACTACAGCTAGGGTCAACGTTAGTGCCAGTTGGGGGATTTAAACCATTACCATAATTGTTTTGGTAAATACTTCCTTGGTAATGGACTTGGTCTCCTGGGCTTCCTGCCTGTGAAACCCAATCTGGGTAATCAGCACAATTTTGGGCAAAAGTAGATTGGACTGTAGTTAAGAAAATAAACGAAGCTACGGCTAAAAAGGTTAATCCTTTGTTAATCGCATTATAGGTTAAGATTTGTTTGGTTGAAGTAATTTTTAAATTAATCATGTAAATCGTTTAATGATGGGTTTTAATCGATAAACCGTAAAGGGATAGGTTGTTGATGGGGTTTTATTGGTACTTTATCTATTAATCGTTATTTTTTGTAATTTAAACTACTGGTAATCAGTTGTTTATAATCGAAATCAAAAATACATTTATACACAGAATTGACCTCTTTTTTTCGTTTAACAATCATTAAGTATAGATGAATTGGGTATTTAGTGTAGATGAATGGTGTTTTATATAATTAGAAATAAGTCTATATATGTAAACCGAAGCTTTCTGTGTTGGGTTATTTACACGATACCGTTAAGAATGGTTGATAATAAAAAAGCCGCAATCTAAAAGATTACGGCTTTCATATGAGAGAGAAAGTAATGAGCTTACTTTTTAATCGCTTTTTTAGTTATAGTGGCTCCATTAGAAAGCTCAATTTTAGCAATAAAAACAGCGCTACTTAAATTAGAAAGATTGTAAACCTCAATACTTCTGTTACCTCTTAAGTTATAAAGTTGTCTTCCTAAAAGATCATAAATTCTAACGCTTTTAATGCTTAAATTATTTGATGTTGAAAACTGTACTTGATCATCTTGTAATTCCGAAATTTTTAACGCATTGGCATCTGCAGCAATATCATTCACAGATAAGGCATTGGCACTAAATACAATTTCAAAACGAGTATTAAACTCTCCAACATCTGATGTAAATGTATAATTAGAAGCCGATAAATCATGCAGCGTGTTAAGTAAATTGTCTTTTAAATAAATAGTGTTTCCTGTTAAAAAGTCTCCTTCCAGGTAATCAATTGAAAGTGTTAATAAAGTAGATGCATCTGTATTTGTTTTAAAACCAAGACTAATTATTTCATCTTGATTAATACTATGTTCAGCCTTACCTTGTATAGCAAACTTTTTATTTGAACCATCTATATTAGTATATAAAATAGCAGCAGTTACTATTGCCGACGGTTTTGGAGCATCAAAATAAGTACCATCAAAATTATTTGTGGCTCCCTCTACATAGGCAATAGCTGTTTGATTAAAAGTCCCTTGGTCTGAAGTTAAATTGATCCATAATTTATTTGGTTTCGCATTGCCTTTAGAATTCGTATTTTTAAAGAATTGACTATTTGCTGTGGTGTTAGCAACGCGCATATTATTGCGAAATATTACATCAGAAGTATGAACAGTTCCAGTTTCTAAATTGGCAACGGCGTCGTTTGACATTGAAACAAAAAAAGCTTGACCAGAAGGAATAAATCTTTCTGGTAATATCCCATCTCCTCCTGCAGTTTCACTAGCGCCGTTAATAACGGCATAATCCGAATCGGAAAAATTGAGGGCGTTACTTCCGTTTGCTAAGGCACTTGGCGGAGTATTCTGAGACCATAGATATATGGTGCCATCTATTGCTCCAGTTGGAGGCATAGGTGGATTTCCGGTAGGGATGTCTATTACGTTAACGTTAAAAAATAAATCGACATCAATAGCCGACGGATAAGGATTGCCTATCATATTCCAGTTATTATCATCAAGCTCTGAGTCATTTCTATAGACAGGGACAATGTATTCACCATTATTAAAATCACCTGTAAAAGTAAATCTAAATTCATAAGGAGGTGAGCTCATAGGAGGCCCTATAAAGAAATCTTCGCCCATTGTGGTTGTATACCCTACACCTGCAATCATTTCTGTAGATCCGGATACCCATTGCCAAGCATCACCATTATCGTCAATGTCATCTTGTCCTGGATCAGTAGCGCCATCATTATTTACTTCAGCAGTAGCGTCCAAAAAATTTTGTCCACTAAAAATATAACGCCTACTGGGCTCCGATTTATCAATTGCATTTTCAAAAGTTTCTCCTTCTACTGGAGAACTCCAATACGTATATTCATACCAAGCATCCATTGGCGCGGTAATCTTATCTACCGACATTGTTCCGTTATTTATAACGTGACTTGAATCATCATTTTGAACAAAAGCACCGTAAGGTTGAACATCAATTATTCCTGAAGCTCCAATAGTAAGGTTATTTTCAACTTCAACATACGAGTTGTCAGCAATGGTTAAAGATCCTGTTGAGCTAATTGTTAAGTTACATGCAGAAAAACTACCCTGAGGAGCAACACTTCCAGTATTATATGGGCCATCAATTACAACTTGAAGTGTTGCCCCTATTGTTGGTAAAGTATTAGTGGTAGTGCCATCACTCCAACTCCATTCACTTCCATTCCAGGTAGCTGTAGCTGTACTACATTGTCCAAAACCAAAAGTTACAGCACAAAAAAGTGTGATGAATAACGTAAGCGATTTTAAAAAAGTAATTTTTTTCATAATCGTTAAGTTTTTATAAATTTAGATTTGGATTTTTTAAATTTTTATTCAAATTGTTACTATATCATTGTTATTTTTGGTGCTTATGCAAACAAAAAAAACATATACCGTACAAGAAGCTACCCGTAAACTGGAGCATTATTGTGCCTATCAAGAACGTTGCCATAAAGAAGTGCGACAAAAGCTGATATCTATGCACATGATACCCGAGGCTATCGATGTGATTATAGTCCATCTTTTAGAGCATAACTTTCTTAATGAAGAACGTTTTGCCAAAACATTTGTTCGAGGTAAGTTTAGAATTAAGGCCTGGGGCCGACGTCGATTATCTTTCGAACTTAAGAAAAAAGACATAGGTAAAGTTAATCTAAATCAGGCACTTGCAGAAATAGATAACGTGGAGTATATCGAGCTTTTTAATACATTAGCCGAAAAAAAAGCGAATTCTATTACAGAAACGAATATCTATAAAAAAAAGAAGAAATTAATTGATTATCTGCTTTATAGAGGCTGGGAAACGCACCTCGTGTACGAAAAAGCAAAGGAGCTTTTTGGATAAACCTATAAAAAAATGGATTATGTGTAACACTTAATCCGTTTTTAAACTATTTTGTAGGTTGAACTTATAGGTTAAAACTGGCACCTATATTATAAATTTGATAAAATCAAAGGCATATTTATAGATGTTTATGGGTTTTAATAATGGCTTGTTTGTTTTTCCAATCAATCCATTTTTGCCCTTTTATGCGTCGCATGATATTATCAAAATTGCGCATAATAAAAACGTTATAAACCGCTTTACTTAAGTTTTTTGGATTTCTAGTAATAGCTCGTAAACTCATCGAGAACCCAGGTGTTATATAGTGCATGTAATGCCAATAGCCTTCGGGCATATACAAGACCTCACCATGATTAAGATTGGTTTTGTAACCTTTGGCTTTTTTAAGCATAGGCCATTTTTCAAAATCGGGGTTATTAAAATCAATATCTTCTCTTGTAATTAAAGAATGCGGAATTTTGTATAAATAATCATTCTGCTTTTGGTCGAACAAAATACAGTGCTTTTGGCCTTCAAAATGAAAATGAAAAATATTGGCTAAATCAATGTCGTGATGCATAAACGTATGCGAATCGCGACCGCCAAAAAACAACATGGGAATGCCTTTCATTAAGCGCAATCCAAAATTAGGGAATGTAAAATCTTTCTGTAAACTAGGAATTTCTTTTAGCGCATTCCATAAAAAAATACGGTATTTAGTAGGTTCATGCTTCAATAAATCTACATAATCACCCAACTTCATTTTAGCATGTGGCTCATTAAAACCATCTTTATAATCTACGGGTCTGTCGTCATAAAGCGGGATAGTAATATCTCCTCCAACCGCTTTCATATAGTCTAAATTCCACTTATGGTAAGCAGGCCAATCTTCAATAAAGCGCTCAATAACCACGGGTTTTTGTGGTTTAAAATAGTACTTTAAAAAATCCGCTTTGGTAATGGTTTTTACACGCGGAATGTCCTGTAAGTTTAGCGACAATGTTTATGAGTTTAGGACTGTAAAGTTAACAAAATGTAACTAGTAGCAGTTCTAAAAATGACTTAAACCTTAGTTGAAACGGTATTGCATACCAAATAACACATTGCTAGGAGGCATGGGCACAAACCCTGTTTCAATATAGTCTTCATTAAACATATTAGCCGCAGTTAGTGTAAACTCAAATTGTTTAACAGCTATAACCATGGAGGCGTCCCAAACATTATAGCTCAAACCAGAAGTACGTTCTGCATGCTTGTAAATAACATTAAAGTTAATATTTTTAACCAATTGCGTGCTTAAACGAGAGGTAACATGATGTTTTAAAGAGTTAATAGAATATCGGGAAAAGTTGATGTTTAAATCGCCCACTTCATCTTCAATATAGGTGTAACCCAATGAAAGATTCTGATTTAAATTATTTACTTTAAAGTTATAGCTTGTATTAATTTCAAACCCTTTAGTATATAAATCGCGCAGGTTGGTAGCCATAAAACGATCTGTTTCATTTTCTTTTATATAATCTATTAGGCTACTGGCATCTCTGTAGAAAAACGCAAAAGATCCTGTAAATTTTGGTGAGATGTATTTACTCCCTATTTCAACAGAAAGCGCTTCTTCTGGTTCTAAATTGGCGTTACCAACGGTTCCAGGGTCACTATAAAATAAGTCGGTATATGTTGGTATACGGTAGGTGTAACCCGTATTTCCGTAAATTTTAAAATGATCGTTTAACCTATAGCCAATATCTAAGCCAGGAAAGGCATGAAATTTAAAATCTGAAAAGTAGGTTACCGCAACACCTGGAGTAATATCTAATCTGTTATTAAATAATTTAAATTGATGTTCTAAAAAAACATTAGTCATAAATCTATTTCTATGACCCAAATTATTACTTCTAATGTAAATTTTTGAAATATCGACCCCAAACCCAGTAACACCAAGTTCAGAACTATAAGATGCATTAACTTCTGCACCCATCTTATCTGTAATATGTAAGTTTCTGAAAAAATTAGGCTCGTTTCGTTTTAATAGAAACATATCTTGATTGCGTTTCCAATATACGCGAGGTTTTATTTTTAGTTTTTCAGATTCGAATGTTGTTGTAAAACCAATTAAACTGTTTTGCGTTTCTTCATATTCGTTCCAAGCTGGGTTTGTGGTATAAAAATTTTCAGCTCCAAATTTGCGATCAAAAAACGTTGCAATCATTTCAACTGCTTGTGCCTTTTTATTGAAAACACTTTTAATGAAGTAGTTTGAATTGTTATAGTCTGAATTGTTTCTGTAACCTTGAGACGTTAATTTACCCACATGAATAATATGTGATGAATTTTCTAACTCTGATCCTACCGTAAGTGATCCGTTTAATTGACCAAAAGAACCCGTTTCTAAATTCGTTGAAACTGAATTTTTTAGTTGTTTTTTGGTTACAATATTAATAGCGCCTGTAAACGCATTTTGACCAAAAACACGAGCGGCAGGGCCTTTAATAATTTCAATACGCTCAATAACTTCAATAGGTAATGCGGCATTCATGGTATGGTGTCCTGTTTGGGCGTCGTCCATTTTTATACCATCAATAAGTAGTAAGGTTTGGTCGAAACTTCCACCTCTAATGTATATATCAGCTTGACTTCCGGCAGTTCCACGACGTCTTATATCTATGCCTGCAACTTGCTGTAATAAATCGGCAACATTGGTAGTCGCACTATTTTTTATGTCTTCTGAAGATATAATATCTATAGTTCTGGAGTTTTCCTTAAAGGGTAAATCTATTCGTGTTGAGGTAATAATAACTTCCTGTAGAGAATCCATTTTTACAGGGGCTTCTTGGGCTTGCCCTATTAATGTATATAGTATAAAAGCGGTTAAAGCGAATTTAGTCTTCATAAAATAATTTAGTTTAAAAACGATGCAAAAGTCGTAACTTTCCGGACGAGTAGCATAGTCCAGTTTTAAAACAATGAATAGTCCGGTTAGCCATCTTCTAAAACAGTTAATATATTTTGATAAATCTAGTGCGCAACCTATTTATATTCAAATAGCACAGCAAATTATAAATGCTATTCAACGCGGCTATGTATCTAAAGGCACAGCATTACCAGGAACACGTGTTTTAAGTCAAATATTAAAAATTCATAGAAATACAGTTGTAGCGGTTTACGATGAGTTGGCTTCTCAAGGATGGGTAGACATCATCCCGAATAAAGGCACATTTGTTTTGGTGCCAGAGCAAACAACAGCCACCATTAAAGCACCTGCACAACACATAGATCGAGTATATGACTATGCTAAAATTACGGGTTTTCCATTTCAGCCATCGTTTAATTTGTCATCTACATTACAAGTAACAACTGCTAAGTATAGTATTAATGATGGTAATCCCGATTTAAGACTACATCCTGTACATCAATTTTCAAGATGGTATAGTGCGGTTATGAAGCGAAAATCTTTAATTAAAAAATGGAATCAAACAACGCAATTGTCTTTTTCAGTATTTGAAACACAACTTTGTAATTATTTAAATGCTACACGAGGCTTTCATATAAAACCATCTAACCTTATAAGTACACGAAGTACCGAAATGAGTTTATATATTGTGTCGCAGCTTTTAATAAAACAGAATGATATAGTTTTAGTAGGGCATTTAAGTAACTATGCGTCAAACATGATTTTCCAACAAGCTGGTGCTACTATTAAAACCATTCCAGTAGACGCTCATGGTTTAGATGTTGATTATATTAAAAATCATTTTGTAAAGGGAAGTATCCGTTGTGTTTATGTATGTGCCCATAGGCAGTATCCCACAACAAAAACACTACGTGCAGAACGCCGCTTAAAATTGTTAGCATTAGCCAAAATATACCAGTTTGCGATTATTGAAGATGATTACGATTACGATTTTCAGTTCGAAGGTTCTGCGATGATACCCATGGCAAGTGCCGATGCTAATGGCGTGGTTATTTATTTAGGAAAACTTGGGCAATCGTTATTTCCAAGTTTTCAAACAGGATTTGTTGTAGCACCCGAAAATTTAATTTCTGAAGCAAAAAACTATTTGCAATTGCTAGACAAACAAGGCGATATTATACAAGAGCAGATACTTTCTGAGTTAATTTATGAAGGTGAAATATACCGCCTCATGAAAAAAAATATCATGATTTATAAGCAAAGGCGCGATTGTTTATGTAACTCTTTAGAAACGTATTTTGAGGGCGCTATATCTTGGGAAACACCATCTGGCGGCTTAGCAATATGGGTGCAGTTTGAGCCTAAAATCTCATTGGTTAAGTTGGCAGAAGAAGCCGAAAAAAATAATGTGTGTCTCCCAAAAACGACCCTCTATCAAGACAGAAACACATGTGCTATTCGTTTTGGGTTTGGACATTTAAATGAAGTAGAAATAGAGCATGTGGTTAAAACACTAAAAAAGGCTTACGATGTGGTGTCTTTAGGCCATATTTAAGAATAAATCTAAATTTCAAAATAGATTGCTCGTAAAACTCAGTTTATTGCTTTTCTATATCAAACTCTGTTTTGCAATCTTCACACCTGTATTTATGTCTGGTGTAAAATGGAAGTGCTGAAAACAATACACCAAAAATAAACCAGAATAAGGATTTAGCATCTTTTATTGTTGAATATAAATCGACGCGATGGCCTTTGCAATTTGGACAGCTCATAGTGTGTCCTTCATCATCAATAGAATATGTGTTTATAGATTCTAAAATATGTTGGGCCTCTAAAGCGTCAGTGGATAAAACCTTTAGCTTAACTCCGCCAATAGCATTGCTTACCAAAGGATCCGTATCAATTGTTAAGTTATCAGTCAAGAATACTTGAATGCCTTCAGCTTCTAAGCGTCCTTTTATAATTTGGGCTTCAGTAGAATATTGAAATCTGGCTATGGTTTTAAAAGTGTTGCTCATAAAAATTAGTTGTTATTTAGCAAACCGTTCACATTACAAAAATACTATCTTAGTTCTTTAAAATTTATCACATGACTAGATTTCTTTTTTGCTTCCTTTTTTTTACATTTCATTCTATAAGTTTTGCCCAAGTTTCTTCTCGTTATGCCATCTCATTTGAAAATGCGGTACATCATGAAGCTTTTGTTGAAGCTACGTTTTCAAATTTAAAAGCAGATGCGATTGAATTTAGAATGAGCAGGACCTCTCCTGGACGTTATGCTTTACATGAATTTATGAAAAATATTTATGCTGTTAAAGTAACCGATAGTAAAGGGAATGAATTGGCAGTTACCAGACCAAATCCATATTCATGGCGTGTAAAAGAGCATGATGGAACTATAAATGTTAGCTATATATTGTTTGCCAATAGAGGGGATGGCACCTATTCTCAAATTGATGAAACCCACGCACATCTTAATATTCCTGCAACTTTTATTTATGTGCCTAGTTTAGAGAAGGATGCTATTGAAGTAACATTTAATATTAGAGAAGATTTAAATTGGAAAGTAGCGACACAGTTAAAGCCTTTAAATGGGACTACCTATTATGCTTTAAATCATCAATATTTTATGGATAGTCCAACAGAAATAAGCAACTTTAGTAAACGTTCTTTTGATGTTGATGGGCAGGAAGTGAGTTTTGTGTTACATCATAATGGAACAGAAGAAGCATTGGATACGTATTTTGATAACGTCAAGAAAATTGTATTACAAGAGAAGGCCGTTTTTGGTGCACTTCCTAAGTTTGATTATGGGAACTATACATTTTTAGCATGCTATATTCCTAATGCATCAGGTGACGGTATGGAACATAGAAATTCAACAATTTTAACAAGTACTAGAAGTTTATCCGAAGGAGGTATGCGAGGTAATATCGGAACAGTAGCTCATGAGTTTTTTCATAGTTGGAATGTAGAGCGAATTCGTCCTGATGCTTTAGAGCCTTTTAGTTTTGATGAAGCGAATATGACTGGGGCACTATGGTTTGCTGAAGGTTTTACAAGTTATTATACGTCGTTAATTTTATGCAGATCAGGCTTAATAAATCGAGAAGAGTATATAGATGGTTTGACACGAAGCTTTAATTATGTTTGGAATTCTCCGGGGCGTCAATTTTTTAATCCTATTGAGATGAGTTACCAGGCACCATTTGTTGATGCTGCTCGTTCTGTAGATCCTGTAAACAGAAGCAATACCTTTATTTCGTATTATTCTTACGGAAGCATGTTAGGATTAGCTTTAGATTTATCACTTCGAGAAAAAGGGTTACATCTTGATGATTATATGAAACAAGTTTGGGTAACCTATGGAGAACAAGAAACACCTTACACCGTTGAAGATTTACATAACACGTTAAATAATTATGCTGGTGTAGATTTCGGTAATTATTTTTTCAATAGTTATATATACAAAAGCGGTATGCCTGAGATGAAACGTCTTTTTAATAATTTTGGCGTGTTGTTATCTCAAAATCGAAATAAAATTGATTTTGGTGCATCTGTTAAAAAGGGTGTAATCACTACTAATACAACTATGGGTTTATCAGCCTATAACGCAGGATTAGACAGTGGCGATAAAATTCTTAAACTAAATACTGTTTTGGTCGATGAATTTACTGATTTTGATGCTCTAATAAACGCATTAAAACCTAACGACATTGTAAATATTGTTTACGAGCGTTATGGAGAAACAAAAGAAACCAAAGTGACATTACAAGCTAGTAATAGTTATACTTTAAGTTTGTTTGAATCTAATAACTTAAAACTGGAAGAAAAGGAAAAGGCACTGCGCGAAGCATGGTTACAAGCTAAATTATAAGTTCAAAACATTATAAAAACTCACTTTTTTCAGCTTATTCCATAAGGCAAAAAGCGCGTATGTTAAAACTTTAAAATATCAATTTAGCTACACACCCATTTTGCCTTTCTTTATAGGTGATCTATTTAGCCATAAATGGCCACATTACGTTCCAGAATCTCAAACCACTAATATTAATGGTTTTATACTCGTTAAATAAAGCAAGATTCTCAAAAATTTAAATTAAATTTAAAAACGGAAAAATATTTTATTCGGTCGCCTTCCTGCCGGTAGGCATATTATCACAAGGGTCGGGCTTTCGCTACTCAATCTTTTTGTTAAAAAGCAAAAAGGATTTCAAACAAACCGCTCAATCTCTAACGCTCTAAAATACCAACAAATTACATAACCCATGATAGCACACAAATCTAACAACCTTAGCTTTTTTACTCCAAAAACTTCAAGTGGGTTGGCAATTCCTTTTTTTGATACTGGAATTTCTGCAGGATTTCCTTCACCAGCCGAAGATTTAAAAGAGCAACGTCTTTCATTAGATAAAGAGCTTGTTAAGAATAAGGAAACTACTTTTTTTGCTCGTGTTAGTGGACAATCCATGATTGGAGCCGGTCTTGATGATAACGATTTACTAGTAATTGATAAAAGTTTAGAACCAGTACACAATAAAATAGCTGTTTGCTTTTTAGATGGGGAGTTTACAGTAAAACGCTTAAAAGTGAATACAGAAGGTGTTTGGTTACAACCAGAAAATCCAAATTACCCAATAATAAAAATCACAGATGATAATGATTTTATTATTTGGGGCATTGTAACCAATGTTATTAAGAAGGTATAATTATTCATTGTGGAAATTAGTTATAAGAGGGCGATAGCAGATGAAGAATTACATGAGATTCTAGAACTTCAACGTAAAAATATTTCAATTTCAATCTCAGAAGAAGAAAAACAAAAAGAAGGCTTTGTAACTGTTCAACATGATTTTGATACATTAAAATCTATGAATGAGGTCTGTACGCATAGTCTCGCCATATATAACAATAGCGTTATTGGGTATGCCTTATCTATGGTTAAAGCATTTAAAGACGACATTGCTATTTTAAAACCTATGTTTAAGGAAATTGAGAACTGTGTAGATTCAAATCTTAGCTATATAACTATGGGGCAGATTTGTATTGATAAAGCTTTTAGAAAACAAGGAGTGTTTAGAGGTCTATATAACGCGATGAAGGAACATGTAAAACAAGAATTTGATGTAATTATTACAGAGGTAGATAAAAAGAACACAAGGTCTTTAAATGCCCATTATGCCATTGGGTTTGAATTGTTAAAAACGTATAAATCAAATAATCAAGAATGGGTTTTGCTCTCTTGGACATGCCGTTAACCTCATGTAAATTTATAAAAACAACCACATTTCTATCTATTCCTCTAATGTCATTTAGATGCATGCTAATGAAGAGCTAAGTCTATTAAAGCTAAAATAAAGGCATAAAAAAACGCGAAGCATATGCTTCGCGTTTTTATTATATAATTTTAAAATAAAATTTAATCGGCTAAAAGAATAACCTTATTATCTTTCATTTCTAAAGTTCCAGAATTAATCTTTAATAACGTAGTGCCTTTATCACCTTTAGTAAATTTATCCTGAACCTCTTCAGCTAACTCAATATTCCCTGAAATTTTCACAACCCCTTCTTTTAATAAAGAAACAATGGCAGCGTGATTATTTAACATTTCAAAGTCACCGTTAACTCCAGGAACGTAAATACTAGTTACTTCTCCGCTAAATAATGTGGCTTCTGGTGATACAATTTCTAAATGCATAATTCTATAGTTTTAGATTAAGCTTCAGCAAGCATTTTATCTCCAGCCTCAATAGCTTCTTCAATAGTCCCTTTAAGGTTAAATGCTGCTTCTGGTAAGCGATCTAATTCACCGTCCATAATCATATTAAACCCTTTAATAGTTTCTTTAATATCAACTAAGACACCAGGAATACCAGTAAATTGCTCAGCTACGTGGAAAGGTTGAGATAAGAAACGTTGTACACGTCTTGCTCTACCAACAGCCAATTTATCTTCTTCAGATAATTCTTCCATACCAAGAATAGCAATAATATCTTGTAATTCTTTATAGCGTTGTAATAACTCTTTTACTCTTTGAGCACAATCATAGTGTTCATCCCCTAAAATATCAGCAGTTAAAATTCTTGAAGTAGAATCTAATGGATCTACCGCAGGATAAATACCTAACTCAGCAATTTTACGAGACAATACTGTTGTTGCATCTAAGTGAGCAAAGGTTGTAGCAGGTGCAGGATCTGTTAAATCATCTGCAGGTACGTAAACCGCTTGTACAGATGTAATAGAACCTCTTTTAGTTGATGTGATACGTTCTTGCATCGCACCCATTTCAGTTGCTAATGTTGGTTGGTAACCTACCGCAGATGGCATACGACCAAGTAATGCAGAAACCTCTGATCCAGCTTGTGTAAAACGGAAAATGTTATCTACGAAGAAAAGAACGTCTTTTCCTTGTCCTTCACCAGCACCATCACGGAAATACTCAGCAATAGTTAAACCAGATAAAGCCACACGAGCACGAGCTCCAGGAGGCTCATTCATTTGTCCGAATACAAACGTTGCTTTTGATTCTTTCATTTTTGATTTATCAACTTTAGATAAATCCCATCCACCATCTTCCATAGAATGCATAAAATCATCACCATAACGGATAATTCCTGATTCTAACATTTCTCTTAAAAGGTCATTTCCTTCACGAGTTCTTTCTCCTACACCAGCAAATACTGATAAACCACCGTGACCTTTTGCTATATTGTTAATTAATTCTTGTATTAATACTGTTTTACCTACACCAGCACCACCAAATAAACCAATTTTACCACCTTTTGCATAAGGCTCAATTAAATCGATGACTTTGATACCAGTAAATAAAACTTCAGTAGACGTTGATAAGTCTTCAAATTTAGGAGCTTGACGGTGAATTGGCAAACCAGCTTCTCCCGCTTTAGGTAAATCTCCTAGACCATCAATAGCATCTCCAATTACATTAAATAAACGTCCGTAAACATCATCTCCAATCGGCATTTGTATAGGCGCTCCAGTTGCAGTAACTTCAGTTCCTCTACTTAAACCATCAGATGAATCCATTGCGATTGTACGCACTGTATCTTCACCAATATGAGATTGTACTTCTAATACTAATAAAGTACCATCAGTTCTTTTAATTTCTAATGAATCGTAAATTTTTGGAAGTTCTGAACCTGCACTAAATGCAACATCAATAACTGGACCTACTATTTGAGCAACTTTACCTGTAACTTTAGCCATTACCTATTTGTTTAATATTATGCGTTTTAATTCTATGAAAACACTTCAAGTTTTCGCGTGCAAAGATATATTTTTTAATTTAAAATTAAAGTTGTTTTCTAGCTTTTTTGGAATAAAAAAACACCTTCGATAGGAAGGTGTTTGTAATTTGTCTGTTATGTTTGTTTTATTGCAACCCAGGAGAATAATTTGTTGGATAATCTCCAGCTTTAGCTGCATTCCCTGAAGCCATAAAGTTTGATCCAAATTGATTATCAATGGCTTCCAAAAATTTATTAGCCATAAATGCATATCCTCGCGCAGATAAATGGATACCATCTAAACTAACGGCACCACCTGTTACTAAACTTGCATCAAGCGTATAATCATCAAAATTAGTACCTACTGAAGCTAATTCTGTTAATATACTATTTAGATCAACTAAAGCGACATTTTCATTAGCGCTAGCTACTGCAGAAATTGTATCGTTATAGGCGTCTGTTGCATTTTTGATGCTAGCAAGTTCATCAGTATCTAATGCATCTATATCATCAATACCGTTAACGGCAGCAATTACTAATCCTGCTTGTTCGGCAGTTGGAGTTCCTCCTGCTTGAAGAAGCCCTAAAACTTGTAAAACCTCATTGGTTAGAGCTACGGTACCATATCCTTGAGCTAATGCTCCTCGATCAATAGGTAAAAGAAGTAACTCTTCTTCTGACATCTGTTTAAATCCTAATGGATTCGTTTGTGTTACAGGAACATCTATTAAAAACCTATTTGGACCTGCATTAAAGGTAATAGCATATTGAGCTGCTAAAGCCTGTGCTTGCTCTAAAGGAACACCCTGTAATAGTAAGCCTTGTAAAAATATACCACTAACTGCTTGAAATACACCCGTTAATTGTCCCGCTGTAGCTGCATCTAAAACTAAAGCATTGTTTGGGATGGTTGTAAAATAAGGTAAATCTGTTATGTAAGGCACATTAGTTACCACACCTTTTGCCCCTGTAGCTGATAAAGTACTCACTATTTCAGTAAAAACACTAGCAAAAACATTTGGGTCCGTAATGTCGTTTCGAGCATACGAAGCCGCGTTGTAGTTACCTGTTTGATCTAGTCCTATGCCGCCAGAGGTAGCATATCCTAAAACATCATTTCCTCCTAATTCAGAAAGTGTGTAAAAAGTTGGGTTTTGGCTTAAAGCATCCCCTAATACTGAAGCTCCAGCAGACGATGCCATTCTTCCAAAATAAGGATTGAAATTGCCATATCCAGGAAAAGTGATCTCAAAACTCCTAGCTCCGGGTACTCCAACATTATTAAAAGAACTACCAATGTTAACGGAGGCATCTGTTGTAATTGGTGGTACAGGAGCACCAAGATCAGCAAGAAATTGATTTAATCTTTGTGGGCCAGCTCCGTTAAATATTAAACGGTATTCAGCTGCAGGGAATGGACCAAATACCATTCCTCCCGTATTATCATTCATTAATGGTTGAGTAAAAGCTCCTCCGCCAACTTTAGCAAATTCTTTAGCTAAAATATTTGGGAATGAATTTTCTTGTCCTGCAATAAATACTGCACCATCTGTGTATCCCGCCGTGAATGAGGCTCCAATAGCGACATAATTTGAGAAGTCTACGGATCCTGAAACTAAATCAGGCAAAAGTTCGGTAGACGTATCAATATTATTATCTACTAAAACATCTTCAATTTCGTTACAAGCTGTAAAACCTAAAAGTATAACTAACAGCCCTATATATTTTGTATTCATAAATGTCTTTTTCATAATTATTAGTTGTTAATGGTCCATGATAAATAGTACATAGATCCAATATTACCAGTACCAAAGGCTGTAAAGTATTCATCTCCTAAAAGATTTGTTGCTCCTGCTTTTAAAGTAGATTTAAAGCTTGGGATTTTCAAATTAATTTGGGCATCAACAACATGGTATTCTGGTACAACACCATTACCAAAAGTTGCTTCCCAATAATAATCATCACTAAATCTATAAGAAACATTGAAACCAAAGTTTTCAAACAACTCTGTATTACCAAAGGATGCTTTAAACTTATGTTCTGGCGTATTAAAGTTTGTTACAAAATCAGGATATTTATCTTGATCAAAATCTAATTTTGCATAGGTATAACTTCCGCTTAAGTCAAAATCACCAAACACTTTAGTTGATAAACCAATAGATGCTCCATAAGAATTAACCTTTGCTAAAGAATTTGTGTAAATGTTATAAGCTTGCGTATCTCCATTTGCTAATGCAGCAATAGAAAGGCCATTATCTCCAGCGGTTCCGTATAAAGGTGAAACAACAGTTGCTTGAGAAATGAAATCTTCATAGCTATTATAGTAAGCACTAAAATCAACAATTAAATTGCTGTACTTACCTCTATAACCAACTTCCGCAGAAGTAACTTGTTCTGGTTTTACTACATCAGGGTTTGCAACTTCTAAGACCGCAGGATTCCCTGTTGCTCCCAGTGCACGAGCAGAACTTAATGTATATGAATTTGTATACCCAGCACCACCTGTTTGCGTAACAGAAGCTGGCTGTCCTAATAATTGACCAGTACCACTAATATCGTATGATCTTGAATAACGATCTAAATTATCTGGTGCAGACCCTACTAAAACATAAGGTCCAGCATCTAACCCAATAAATAAATCTTGAGTGGTAGGGTTTCTAAACCCTGTTTGTACTGATGCTCTAATATTATGATTTCTGTTCACCGTTAAACCAGCCGAAATTCTTGGTGATAAAAAACCATCAAAAAATTCAGATTTGTCATAACGAACAGAACCAGTAAGTTTTAATTCTAAGTCATCATTTAATTCAATATTTTTCTGAATTTGTGTATAAATACCATATTCAGAATAATCGATTGGACTGTCAGCATCTGTATAAATTGTTCCAAAAGAATTTAATTTATACTGTCTATAAGACCCTCCTACTTGAATATCTGCGAAATCAACTAGATGGCTAAAGTTGTAATTTGTATCTGCATGATAATATTTAGAAGCATCTTGAAATTTAGAACCAGTTAATAAATCAGGATCGTTAATACTTTTATTAAATGCAGCTTCAAATTCTGGAGTTCCAGGTAAAAATCTTCCGCTTTCAGCAACTCCTCGTCCTACAGCATGAGCTTCTTCATTTGTAGCTCCTCCTAAAGTAGCTGCCACATAATTTCCAACATATTCACCAAACCAAGTATTATCATCTTTCCAGGCTCTATTGATATTTACACCGGTAAATACCATATCATAAGAGTCTCCGGCCTTATCACCAACCATGTAACCTCTTAAAAAGAAATTATCATTCTTGATTTCTAATTTGTGTTGCTCTTGGAAAAAATTATTAATATTATAGCGGTTACTACCTTGATATATTGTAGATCCTGTTCCTACTTTTCCAACATAAGATATTTCGAAATCATTTTCCCAAGGTCTGTAATATAAGCCCCAATCAGATTTTATACTCTCAGCGTTATAATTGGTTAAATCTTCTTCAGCATATCCTGTTCTACTAACATTTACAGAAGGAACCAATGCATTTGCACCTGAAGGTAAAATACCTAGACCTTCAAGAGTTACTGCCACTCCTTTAATATTTGTAGAAACTAAATCACCATAAATGTTAACTCCATTATAATTTATATTGGACTCACGTGTTCCTCCGTTAGAATTTCTATCGGTTTCATTATTAGCTGCCCAATCGGTACCTTTTAAAAATCCAAAGTTTATTTTAGCCGCAAATTTATCATTAAACTTATAAGCAGCTCTAAAGCTAACATCTGTGTACGCATTATTTCCTGCAGCTTCCTGAGACGTAATTCCTCTTTTAACTGAAGCACTTATACCAGCATGATCGAAAGGGTTTTTACTTCTCATAAATAAAATACCATTAAAGGCATTGGCTCCATATAATGCAGAGGAAGCTCCGGGAAGTAATTCAACACTTAGTACATCTGTTTCTGTCATACCAACTAAGTTTCCAATTGGAAAGTTTAGTGCTGGCGTAGAATTGTCCATGCCATCAACCAACTGCATAAAACGATTGTTAGCAAATGTGGCAAAACCCCTAGTATTAACAGATTTAAATGTTAAACTATTGGTGTTGATATCAACGCCTTTTAGGTTTTCTAGACCACCGTAAAAATCGGCTGATGCTGTATTTTTTATTTCTTTAAGTCCGAAACGTTCAACAGTTACAGGCGATTCAAAAATACGTTCTGGTGTTCTTGATGCAGAAATAACCACTTCGTCAAGCGAGGTGCCTTCATTCAGAGTAAAATTAATTATCTGATCGTTTGATCTAGCTACTGCAACTTCTAAAATAACAGTTTCAAAACCAACACTACTTCCTTGTAGTTTAAATGGGGGGTTTAAATTTGTTGTCAAAGAAAAATTGCCATCAAAATCTGTCACTGTTCCAGTTGATGTTCCAACAATAATAATATTAGCACCGGGAATGGGCTGACTATTGTCATCGACGACTGAACCAGTAATTGTTGTTTGTGAGAATGCTAAGCCACAAAACAAAAGCATTAAATAGGGGAAAATTGTTTTCATTTAGTAATTATAGTTTTAGTTAGTTAAACAAGATAACATATAAAATGATATTATGCTAGTTGATAAATGTATAAAAAATTATGCACGCATAGTTTATTTTAATAAAAAACCTTAGTTTTTATTATTAAATAGTTAAAAATACGTGTGTTATATAAGAATTGCCATGTTAAAATTAAAACATGGCAATTTTGAAATTGTATATTGCAGTTACTTTTTTACTCTACGGTAACAGATTTTGCAAGGTTTCTTGGTTGATCAACATTTTTATCTAACATAACGGCTATATGGTATGATAATAATTGTAATGGAATGGTTGTAAGAAGCGGAGAAAGTAACTCTAAAGTTTCTGGAACTTCAATAACATGGTCAGCAAGGTCTCTAACTTGAACATCACCTTCTGTAACGATACCAATAATTTTTCCTTTCCTAGATTTAATTTCTTGAATATTACTAACTACTTTTTCATAATGCCCTTTTTTTGTAGCAATAACTACAATAGGCATGTTTTCATCAATTAATGCGATTGGCCCATGTTTCATTTCTGCAGCTGGATAGCCTTCTGCGTGTATGTATGAAATCTCTTTTAATTTAAGTGCACCTTCAAGGGCTACAGGAAAATTATAACCTCTTCCTAAGTATAAAAAATTACTAACGTCTTTATAAACATTAGCAATGGTTTTAATATTTGCATCTGACTTTAATGCTTTCTCTACTTTTCCAGGAATCATTTCTAGCTCTAAAAGATGTTGACGGAAATCAGAACTACTAATAGTACCTTTTGCTCTAGCTAGTCTCAAAGCGATAAGAGTTAAGACGGTGATTTGTGTTGTAAAAGCTTTTGTGGAAGCGACACCAATTTCTGGTCCAGCATGCGTATATGCGCCGGCATCAGATTCTCTAGCAATGGAAGACCCTACTACATTACAAACGCCAAATACAAAAGCACCTTTTGATTTAGCAAGTTTAATAGCTGCTAATGTGTCGGCTGTTTCTCCAGATTGAGAAATAGCAATCACGACATCGTCTTCTGTAATAACAGGATTTCGATATCTAAACTCTGATGCATATTCAACCTCTACAGGGACTCTTGCTAAATTTTCAAATATATATTCTGCTACTAATCCACCGTGCCACGATGTTCCGCAAGCTACAATGATAATACGATTGGCATTAAGGAACTTTTTCATGTTATCTTCAATGCCAACCATTTTTATAATACCTTCATTGGCCAGTAATCTACCTCTATAGGTATCCGTGATGGCTTTAGGTTGCTCATGAATTTCTTTTAGCATGAAATGATCATAACCTCCTTTTTCAATTTGTTCTAAATTAATTTGAAGTTTTTGAACATATGTGTCTACTAAAGAATCGTCTTTAATTTTTCTAACCTTTATACCTTTATGGAATCTAATTACAGCCATCTCTTCATCTTCTAGATACACTGCATCCTTAGTATATTCTAGAAAAGGGGAAGCATCACTAGCTATAAAAAATTCGTCTTCGTTTTCGCCAATACCAATTGCTAAAGGACTTCCTAAACGGGCTACAACAACTTCTTCTGGCTTAGTTTTGTCAAAAACAGCAATAGCGTAGGCTCCTATAACTTGATTTAAGGCTATTTGAACGGCTTTACCAAGCTTTACGTTTTCTTGTTTTTTTACATCTTCAATTAAGTTAATTAAAACTTCAGTGTCAGTGTCAGATTTAAACGTATAACCTCTAGAAATAAGTTCTTGTTTAAGAGAATCATAATTTTCTATAATACCATTATGTATAATAACTAATTCACCAGAGTTTGAAAGGTGAGGATGCGAGTTTACATCATTTGGAACACCGTGGGTTGCCCAACGCGTATGGCCAATACCTACATTTCCATTTTTAGTAATTTCTTTTCCTGAACGTTCTTCTAAATCGGCTACTTTTCCTTTGGTTTTCGATACTTTGAGGTCCGTTCCATCAAATAAAGCAATTCCAGCACTATCATATCCTCTGTATTCTAGTCGCTTGAGACCTTCAATAACAATTGGGTATGCATCTCTTGGTCCTATATATCCAACAATTCCACACATATTTTTTAAATTTAATTTGGGGTTATTTTAATTTAGAAAGCAAATATGTAAAATAAACACTAATGAAAGAAAATTATTATACGAAAGAGTTCATTTATACGATGAAATCCATTTATATATTGATACCATTTTATTAGTTAAACAATTAGTTTTCTTTAAGTTCTGTAAAAAATACTTTTAATTTTAACTTTTTATTGTCATCCATAGCATTGCTTCCATTCAGAATAGTCCCTCTAGGAGAGATTATAGATGCTGTAGGAACAGCGGTTACATCATCAGTACTATTTAAAATTCTTGAGCTTGAGGTTACATTTACATTATTAGATAATACTAGCCCAATTTGATAGTTGGTAGAATCATTTTGTATAATGTTATTTAGGTGCTCTGTAATACGTATTTTGTATTTACCAGTACTTTCTTCCCTTTGTCCAAGACTAAAAAGTTTAGAACTTAGTGCTTCGTTACTTTCAATAGGATCTATTTGATAATCAATAGTTGTGATATTGTTTTTAATGTCATAAGCATAAATACGATCGTATTTATGGTATAGATCACCGTTATCGTCCTCAGTAGAGAGTACATTATCATCTTCATAAATAACCAAATGCGCTTCGTTTATAAGTTTTTTTAATAGGAAACTACCTGTTCTATTGTCTTTAATGAATTCACCATTATTACCAGTTTGTCTAAAATCATTTTTAAAATTCTCTAAAGCCTCATCAGTTGGAAACAAATCTACTACCGCCATCGAGCCTTCTAATCCTTTCAAATATAATGTTTCATCACCATTGTCTTTGTCACCATCTCCTAATGTAACATTGAATTCATTAATAAACGTGTTAAGTCTATTTCCATTAAAATTTAAAACATAAGTGTCTTGAGTTCTTGTATTAGCTTCGCCTTTGGAGTAATAAATTGTCACATTAGCATCAGCAGAGCCTAGGTTCATTAAAACCATATTACCATCGCTACTATTGGCTTCGGCTTTAAAATACAAACCTCTAAAGTAGTTCCTAAAGTTATTTGCATTACTTAACACAGGGTCACCTATTTTATCAATAATAGTTTCTTTCCAAAAGGCTATGGCATCCTCGTCTTCTTCAACATCACTCTCAAAACTAATCCTTAGTGCTGGAGCAACAAATGTTTTAGTCACTTCGGTATCGCTTTCATTCCATAACTCAATAGCCTCGGCATTAGTTTTAAAATCGTCATTTTTATAAATCATTTCACCTAAATGATTATCAAAATCAATGGTTTGAGAACCGTTCAAAATGTAGTTATGAGAAGGATCTACAAGTTCCTCAGCCTTAGAAAAATAGTTTTGAATGCTATTTATTTCTCCCGAAGGATCAAAGTCTCTTAAAAAATAATCATTCTGATAAATTGTTAAGGTTATTGGAGCATTGGCATTACCGTAAATTGAATCTAATGAATAAGTAGATGCTTCACTATTACTAGGGTCAATACCAGTTACGTTACTAAAGTATGGAATGTTTATTACAACAGAATCTATTTCTGGATTTAGGTCGAAATCTTCATCAAAAGAAGAAGGTGTTAGCTGAGTAACTATACTCGCTGTTGTTTTTCCATATTCTGGATCATTAAAAACACCAAGCAAGTTGGATGGTAAACTATTAATTTGTAGAGCCTCTAATTTTTTATTGTATGCTGATATTGGTAGAACCAGAGAATCTGTATAAAAATTTGCATTTTTATTTCCGAGAACATCACTTTCGATAATACTAAACTCTTTATCGCAAGCAATAAAAAATGTTAAAAGCAAAAAGAAAACAGTAGAGAATTTAAGGACTTTAAATGTCTTTTTCATATTAATTTTTAATGAATTTAAATAGATTAACTTAAAACAGTTTCGTTAAAAAATGTTGTATAAGCTTCACCAAATTCATCTTTACTTTTGTATTCTAAAACAGGTTTTTCTGATAATTTTAAGTAAGAGTTTAAATCGTCTGGAATGTTTTCGGACCCGATAATTAATGCGTCTGAATAATCAATGGCAACTTTCATTAAATTGTTAAAAGATGGTTCTTCAAGTGTTTTAATGGCATCATCCTCAATATTGTCAAATTTAATTTTGTTAACCATGTCTTTATTTAATTCACCCTCAAAACTTTGATTGTAAATTGAAGTGACTATTTTGCTCTCATTAAACAAGGGTTCATCTTTATAATACTCTTTCAAATAAAGAGGTAATAATGATGCTAACCATCCATGAACATGAATAATATCTGGAGCCCAGTTTAATTTTTTTACAGTTTCAATAACACCTTTAGCAAAGAAAATAGCGCGTTCGTCATTATCGGAAAATAATTTGCCGTCTTCATCTGTTAATGTGGCCTTTCTTTTAAAGTATTCATCATTATCAATAAAATAAACTTGAATACGCTCTTTAGGTATTGAAGCCACTTTAATAATAAGAGGCATATCTAAATCGTTTATCACTAAATTGATACCAGATAATCTTATAACTTCGTGTAATTGATGCCTTCTTTCATTTATATTGCCGTATCGAGGCATAAAGATTCTTATTTGTCCGCCTTGTTGATTCACCAATCTTGGTGCTTCAAACGACATAGAAGAAATTTCGGTTTCAGGTAAATAAGGCACGACTTCAGATGATACGTATAATATCCTCTTATCTTTCATATGTTTGTTTTTGTTGACTTAAACACTACTAAATAGTAATTATTGATTCTATTTTTTTAATAGAATTTTCATAAACCTAACTTTTTAAAGGTTCTACTTTTCTAAAATTCAAAATAAAAAACACGCAAAAGTACAAAATTTTATGCTAATTGCTTGTAAAATCTTAAGTTTGCACGCGTTAATTTTTTATTAAAAAAGTGGAAATTTACTTAGAAAAACAACAAATCACTTCGGTTATTGATGCTTTGAAATCTAAAAATCGAACTATTGGTATAGTGCCCACTATGGGCGCATTGCATGAAGGGCATTTGCAATTAGTTAAAAAAGCTTTAGCTGATAATGATAAAGTAGTGGTTAGTATTTTTGTAAACCCAACGCAGTTTGACAATGACGAGGACTTAGTAAAATACCCTAGAACTTTAGATCGTGATGTAGCATTGCTAGAAACTGTAAGTAAAACCGATATTTTGGTATACTCACCCTCTGTTGATGATATTTATGGAGGAAACACAGTGTCTCAGGAATTCGATTTTGATGGCTTGGAGTTTGAAATGGAAGGTAAATTTAGGCATGGTCATTTTGATGGTGTTGGAACAATTGTAAAACGTTTTTTTGACATTGTAAAACCACATAACGGTTATTTTGGAGAGAAAGATTTTCAGCAATTAGCAATCATAAAAAAATTAGTCGAAAAATATGAAATTCCAGTAAAAATTATTGGATGTAAAATTCATCGTGAAGCTAATGGATTGGCTATGAGTTCGCGTAATACAAGATTAAAACCCGAATATAAAGCAGTAGCTCCGTTTATTTATAAAACGTTAATAACTGCCAAAGAAAAATTTGGCACAAAAAGTGCTACTAAAGTTATGGAGTGGGTTGAAAAACAGTTTGCGAAACATGATTTGTTAGAATTAGAATATTTTATTATTGCAGATGCTAAAACCTTAAAGCCAATTAAACGAAAATTAAACAAAAAAGCCTATCGGGCATTTATTGCCGTATATGCAGACGATATTAGACTTATTGATAATATCGCTTTAAATTAATTATCTTTGCCACATGCAAATTCAAGTAGTAAAATCTAAGATTCATAGAGTTAAATGCACAGGTGCAGAACTCAATTATATTGGTAGTATAACTATTGATGAGGATTTAATGGATGCTGCCAATATTATTCAAGGAGAAAAAGTTCAAATTGTAAATAATGATAATGGAGAGCGTTTAGAAACTTATTGTATCCCTGGGCCACGAAATACGGGGGAAATTACACTTAACGGCGCTGCTGCCAGAAAAGTATCAGTAGGTGACACCTTAATTCTTATTACCTATGCTTTTATGGATATCGAAGAGGCTAAGGTGTTTAAACCATCATTAGTTTTTCCAGATGAAGCAACCAATTTACTAAAATAACCTTTTGAATAAAAAGACAAAACATATATTAAAAATTACGCTCCCATTATTATTGGGAGTTTTTTTGGTCTGGTATTCACTCTCCAAAGTATCTATTGAAGAATTAATGGTTTATGTAAAAAAAGCTGATTATACCTGGATACTTTTAGGTATGTTTTTAGGCTTATTAAGCCATTTGTCAAGAGCATATCGTTGGTTGTTTCAATTAGAGCCAATGGGTTATAAAGTGAAGTTTGGCAATAGTGTAATGGCTGTTTTTGCTACCTATTTGATAAATTATACAATTCCACGTGCTGGCGAAGTTGCACGAGCCTCAATTCTTACAAATTATGAAGATGTACCGTTTGAAAAAGCATTTGGTACTATTGTAGCAGAACGTATTGCCGACTTAATTGTGATGTTTGCCATTATTGGGATTACTCTTTTTCTTCAATTTGATTTTATATATGGGTTTTTAATTGAAAAATTCGATCCTATAAAAATTATAATTGTTCTTGGCGTAGGTGTTATAATGATTCTTCTTTTTTTACGATTTATAAGAAAAAGTAAATCTAAAATCGCATTAAAAATAAGAACATTTGTAGGCGGATTAATAGAAGGTGCACTAAGCATCTTTAAAATGAAAAAGAAATGGGCTTATATCGTTCATACCCTGTTCATTTGGGGGATGTATGTACTTATGTTTTATATAACTTCATTCTCTATCGTTGAATTAAATGAGATTTCTGTTGGTGCTATTCTCATAGGATTTATTTCGGCAAGTTTTAGTATCGCGGCTACAAACGGTGGTATTGGTTCTTATCCTTTGGCTATATATGCGGCGTTTTCAATTTTTGGAATCCCAGAAGAACCAAGCATTGCTTTCGGATGGATTATGTGGGCATCACAAACACTTATGATTATTGTTTTTGGTGGACTTTCTTTAATTTATTTACCTATTTATAATAGATACAAGGCTTCGAAGAGCGCTTAAAACTCAGAAAAACTTTGCTTTTAATCTCTGCCTTAATTTCTTACCTTGCCACTAATAAATTTCAAATTATTCTAAAATGAAAAAGACTATTGTTTTCTTTTTATTACTTTTTTTAGCCTTTAATACGTCAATAGCACAAGTTAAATACGAAACCATTCAATCTTCGAAATTAGGGGAAGAACGCCAAATTAAAATTCAATTACCAAGAGGTTATAATGCTGATTCTGATAAAACATATCCAATATTTATAGTTTTAGATGGTGATTATATGTTTGAAGCTGTAGCAGGAAATGTGGATTACCATTCCTATTGGGAAGATATGCCAGAATCTATTGTTGTTGGTATAAATCAGTTGGATAAACGGTTTGATGATTGTATGTATTCTGAACAAAATTCATTACCGATTGAAACAGGTGCAGCTTTTTTTGAGTTTATTGGAATGGAGTTGGTGCCTTATATAGAAAACACATACAGGGCCGGTAATTTCAGAGTCGCTGTAGGGCATGGGGAAACGGCCAATTTTATAAACTATTATGTATTAAAGCCGCAACCTTTATTTCAGGCTTATATTTCAATTAGTCCCGAATTGGCTCCTAATATGATTGATTATCTGCCAGAAGTTTTGAGTAAAATTCAATCAAAAATATTTTACTATTTGGCCAATACAAATAATGATGTTAAATCTATAAAGCGCATGACGGAAGCTTTAAATACAGATATTAATGCTATAGATAATAAAAATGTAGTCTACAATTTCGATAGTTTTGATGGGCCCTCGCATTATTCGGTGCCTACTCATGCTATACCAAGTGCAATAGAAAGTATTTTTCAAGTATTTCAACCTATTTCAAAAAAGGAATATAAAGATGTAATCCTTGAATTAGAAATATCACCAGTGCTTTATCTTCAAGAAAAATATGAAGCTATCTCTGATTTATTTGGTGTTGAAAAGAAAGTATTAATCAACGATTTTAAAGCGACATCTGCTGCAATAGAAAAAAACGAATGGTATGAGTATTATGAAGAATTAGGTAAAATGGCTAGAAAAGCTTATCCTGAAACCATACTGGGAACTTATTATATCGCCCGCTTTTATGAAGAAACAGGAGAGCCTAAAAAAGCGATGCGTACCTACCAATCGGCCTATACTTTAGAAGAAATTGCAGGACTTACAAAAGATTTGATGTTAGAAAGGGCAGATTTAATTAAAGAAGATTTTGGATATTAATAATGGCTAAAATAAAAACTACTTTTTTTTGTCAGAACTGCGGATCACAATATGCTAAATGGCAAGGGCAGTGTAATGCTTGTAAAGAATGGAATACTATTGTTGAAGAGGTTATTCAAAAACCTGAAAAAAGTGATTGGAAATCACCAACATCAACTGCAAAAAAAGCGTCTATTCCATTACGAATAAATGAGATTGATGCCTCAAAAGAACCACGATTAAATACTTTTGATGGCGAATTTAATCGTGTTTTAGGTGGTGGTATTGTGCCAGGGTCTTTAATTCTATTAGGAGGTGAGCCTGGAATTGGCAAGAGTACTTTGTTACTTCAAATCTCATTAAACTTACCGTATAAAACACTTTATGTTTCTGGTGAGGAAAGCCAAAAACAAATAAAAATGCGTGCTGAACGTATCAATCCAGAAAATAGCAACTGTTATATTTTAACGGAAACCAAAACTCAAAATATCTTTAAGCAAATTGAAGCTTTAGAGCCCGATATTGTTATTATAGATTCTATTCAAACCTTACATAGCGATTATATTGAGTCGTCTTCTGGAAGTATTTCGCAAATAAAAGAATGTACCACAGAACTTATCAAATTTGCTAAAGAAACGGCAACACCTGTTTTACTGATTGGGCATATTACCAAAGATGGAAATATTGCAGGGCCAAAAATTTTGGAACATATGGTGGATACCGTTTTACAATTTGAAGGTGACCGAAATCATGTATTTCGAATTTTAAGAGCACACAAAAACCGATTCGGTTCTACAAACGAATTAGGTATTTACGAAATGCAAGGTTCAGGTTTAAGAGAAGTTTCTAATCCATCAGAACTATTAATATCTAAAAAAGACGAAGATTTATCGGGTAATGCTATTGCTGCTACTTTAGAAGGGGTACGCCCATTAATGATTGAAGTGCAAGCTCTGGTAAGTACTGCGGTTTACGGCACACCACAGCGCAGTGCTACGGGTTTTAATGCAAAACGTTTAAATATGTTATTAGCTGTTTTAGAAAAGCGTGCAGGTTTCCGTTTAGGCGCAAAAGATGTATTTTTAAATATTACTGGCGGTATTACAGTAGATGATCCAGCCATAGATTTAGCAGTAGTAGCTTCTATTTTATCATCAAATGAAGATGTAGCACTACAAAAAGATTTTTGCTTTGCTGCAGAGGTTGGTTTGTCTGGTGAAATTCGACCTGTACAGCGCGTAGAGCAGCGTATTCTAGAAGCTGAAAAATTAGGGTTTTCAAGTATTTTTGTGTCTAAGTACAATAAAATCTCTTTAAAGAATACCGCCATTCAAATTAAATTGATTTCTAAAATTGAAGATTTGGTTGCGGAGCTTGTATAATAATAGTGATAAGAATTTATTTCAATTTTTACATTTATAAATTCATTTCTATTTATCGACAAAACGCACTTAATCGTAATAAAATATCATTTTAACTGATTTTAACTGCTTTTTGTCGAGATTTTATTTTATTATTGTATCGTTATTCTGATGTTAATCGTAGTTATATATGATTTTTAGTTTAATAAGCTTCCCTCGAGTTTTTGCAATCCATTGAATTATAAATACCGTTTTATAGTATAAGTTTAATAGCTTTTTGGCTCTATTAAAACCAAACCTATGAAAAAAATTATACTTTTTAAAGTACTTATTTTAATCGGATTTCTTTTTACTAATATCTCCTATGCACAAGACTCAGACGGTGATGGGATCTTAGACTCTGTAGATTTAGATGATGATAATGATGGGATAATTGATACTTATGAGTGCTCTTCAGCCATTCAGTTTGGAGATCCATCTCTTCTTACTGCCCAGGATTTAGCAGATGTAAAAATTGGAGAAAAAGTTATTTTCTCTAATGCATTGTTATTTCAAAATCAGTATTATGATTTAGTAGTAACAATCACTTCAAAACAAGGAGATTTTGTAATCAATTGTAGTATAAGTTCAAGTACTTATAATTTGGAAGGTATAAAAGTGGATTCTTTTGATGCTAGTCAAAATGAATATTTTACCTATTCGTTCGATTTAGTTCATGCAGGTACTGCTACTCCAGCAAACCCGATAGGTATACCTGCAACTTTATACGGATTGATATTAGAATCTAGAGATATTGACACGTCTTCTGGGAATGACTATACTGAAATTGCTGGATTCAATGCATCAACAGTAACATCTTCAATAACGCCTTATTTGAGTGCTACAACTAATTTAGAACAAGCAGGTTTTCTTAATGGAGTTGTACCGGCATATACTAATTATAGATTAGACCCAACAATTGCGGGTTCTACAACAACTTGGGTAGACGAACCTGACGATGGAGGAATTCAAGGTGATGATCCTGATTTTTACTTATCTATGGAGTTTGATCAGTTTTCACATGTAGATTTATTATTTGGAGCTACTGGAACTTATACGAATACAGGTTTAAGGCTAACTGCTTTTGGAGTGAGCTCAGTTTGTGATTTTGATGATGATGGATCGTTAGATACAGTCGATATTGACTCGGATAATGATGGAATACCAGATAACGTTGAAGCGCAAACTACTTTAGGGTATATTCCGCCAAGTAATGCAACAGGTGGCAGTATAAAAGATGACAATAGTAATGGTTTAGATGATGTCTACGAGTCCGCTATGGGTGGAACTGATTTAAGTGACTTAGAAGATACTGATGGCGATAAATTAAAAGATTATTTAGATAGTGATTCCGATAACGATGGATATTTAGATATTCAAGAGAATGGAATGGCTGATACATATACATCTGCAGATGTTGATGAAGATGGATTAGGCAATGCCTTTGAAACAAATGGTGTAATGGATACGTTTTTTGATGTCAATGAAGATATTGAAGACCCTACCGATTTATCAATTTTACCAGATGCAGATTTTGATTTAACATTAGGCGGTGATTTAGATTACAGAGATATGTTTGATGGTAATCCACCTCCAATAGCTTCAATAGATTTTGATGGTGTAGATGATTATTTATCCAGAGCATCCTTTATAAATGGTTTAGGAAATGTAACCGTTATGGCTTGGGTGAAAACAGATTCAGGTAATTCCACAAATATGGTAATTGCAGGAGAAGATACAGGATGTAAATTATGGTTAGAAAACGGAAATAAGCCTAAATTCACAATACGAACAGCAGGAAATTCAGAAGTATCAATAAATTGTGGTACCATTAATTTTGACGAATGGCATCATGTTACAGGAACTTATACTAGTGCAACAGGAGTTCTGTCATTATTTATAGATGGCGCTTTTATGGCCTCTGCAAATGTAGGAAGTACAGGAGCTTTAATTGAAAACACTGAAGATGCTAATGGTGATTTTGAAATAGGTAGATTGTCTACGGATGATGTTGCCAATCATTTATATTTTAAAGGTGATATTGATGAAGTTAGAGTCTTTGATATCGTTTTAACAAATAGTCAAATTGAACAACTTGTTTATCAAGAAATAGAACATAATTCAGGAAATGTAAAAGGAACTATTGTTGCAAAGGACATTACAGATATTGGGACTGGTAATAAGGTTCCATGGGCTAATTTAATAGCATATTACCCAATGACGAACATTGTTATGGGTAGAACATCAGATTACTCAAGTTATGATAAGGAGTTATATATAAATTATATTTCTACGATTCAAGATCAGACGGCTCCTATGCCTTATTTAGCATCAAATGCGGGTTCATGGTCATCACAATCAACTTGGTTGCATGGTGATGTCTGGGATATTGAAAATACTGCAACAAATAAAGATTGGGGTATTGTAAAAATTTCTAGTGATGTTGTAGCATGTCATTCTTTAAAAACATTAGGCTTAATAATAGATTCAAACACGACTTTAAGAGTTCATAGTGATAATCTAGTAGAAAACAGTTGGTATATGGAACTGAACGGGACTTTAGATTTAGAAGATGACTCTCAACTAATACAAACCGTAAATAGTGATCTAGTAACTTCAGCAGATGGTAAAATTTTAAGAAGACAGGAAGGCGAGTCTAACCCTTACAGGTATAACTATTGGTCATCGCCAGTAGGAGCAACTGGAGCAACTAGTTTAATAGATAATAATGATCCACTAACAAATAACGCCAATAACACGCCTTTTAATTTAGGAATGATTAGAGATAATTCAGGATTAACTTGTTCATTTATTTCAGGTTATACTGGGAGTGGCAGTATAAGTACGTATTGGTTATATACCTTTATAAATGGATTAACGTATTGGGATTGGGCACAATTAAGCACTTCTACGGCTTTAAAACCAGGCGTTGGGTACACTCAAAAAGGTACAGGAGTTGTAGATCCCGAACAGCAATATATTTTTCAAGGCAAACCAAACAATGGGACTATTTTAATAAACGTGACCGATATTGGAGGCCCTGGATCTGAACCTTCAGTTTCTGCAACAAAATATTTGTTAGGAAATCCCTATCCATCAGCTTTAGATGTTCATAAGTTTATTGATGACAACGTTGGGGTTATTAATGGTACACTACAATTGTGGCAACAATGGAGTGGTGACTCACATTATCTTAATGAATATAATGGCGGCTATGCCCAGGTGAACAAAACGGGATCCATTAGAGCTTGTCAATTTGTTGGTTTTTATGGTTATAATGGTTCTGAAGAAGGAACTAAAACTCCATCAAGGTACTTACCAATAGGACAAGGTTTTATTACAGAGATTATAGCTGATGGCACTATTGAATTTAACAATTCACAACGTATTTTTATTAAAGAAGTAGATGCAGACGGTACCGGAAACAATGGTTCCGTATTTATGAAAAGTGCAGGAACAAAAAATAAGAGTACTTCAGAAAGTAAAGACGCTAATCCGTTCAAAAAATTCCGTTTAGAATTTAATTCGGTTACAGGCCCTGAAACAAGAAGAGAATTACTATTAGGGTTTAGTGAACTTACAACAGATGCCTTTGATTATGGTTACGATGCAGAAAATCCAGAAATAAATAACAATGATTTATGTCTAAACTTAGATGGTAAGAACATGAATATTCAAGCCTATGGAGACATTTCAGATGATAAAGTAGTGCCGTTAAATTTTAAATCATCCGGAGATAATAGCTTTGAAATAAAGATTACAGAAATGGAAAACATAGATACATCTCAAGCTATATATTTAAGAGATAATTTAACAGGCACCTATTTTGATTTAACCCAAGATACTGCATATCAGTTTTCTTCAAATCCAGGAATATTTAATGAACGGTTTGAGATTGTGTTTCAAAGTGAGGCACAAACGTTAAATGTAGAAGAATCTCAAACTTCAGAAAATTTTGTTTACTATCAAAGGACGGAGCAAAAATTATATGCAAAGAAACTAAACGCATCAGTAAGGCGAATAGCCCTTGTAAATATGTTAGGGCAAACGGCTTTAGAATTTAATAATGTATCGCAAGAGGAGTTAAGAAACGGACTGAGTATATCTAATTTATCAAGTGGTGCCTATGTGGCTTATTTTAGAACAGATACTCATGAAGTATTAACCAAAAAAATAGTTGTCAATTAGTATTAAAATCATTTAGTTAGTTGAAAAAAAGCCAAAACAAACGTTTTGGCTTTTTTTATTGAGAATAATTAATCATTTAAGGATAAATTCTTAAATTCGCGAACTTAATAGATACACCAGTAAATGAGCACGAAATTTCCTGAATATAAAGGACTTGACTTACCAAAAGTAGCAGAAGACATTCTAAACTATTGGCAAGAAAACAACATTTTTGAAAAAAGTGTATCTACTAGAGAAGGCAAAGAATCATATGTGTTTTATGAAGGCCCGCCTTCTGCAAACGGACTTCCTGGAGTACATCACGTTTTAGCGCGTGCTATTAAAGATATTTTTCCGAGGTATAAAACCATGAAAGGGTATCAAGTTAAGCGTAAAGCAGGTTGGGATACTCACGGATTACCTATTGAATTAGGTGTAGAAAAAGAATTAGGAATCACTAAAGAAGATATTGGTAAAACGATATCTGTTGAAGATTATAATGCTGCCTGTAGAAAAGCAGTAATGCGCTATACGGATGTTTGGAATGATCTGACTCAAAAAATGGGTTATTGGGTAGATATGGATGATCCATATATTACCTATGAGCCTAAATACATGGAATCTGTTTGGTGGCTTTTAAAGCAGATTTACAATAAAAGCTTGATGTATAAAGGCTATACGATTCAGCCATATTCACCTAAAGCGGGAACAGGTTTAAGCTCGCATGAGTTAAATCAACCAGGAACGTATCAAGATGTTACAGATACAACTATCGTTGCTCAGTTTAAAGCAACAGAGCATACGTTGCCAGAATTCTTAAAAAGGTTTGATCATTTACATTTTATAGCTTGGACAACGACACCATGGACCTTGCCAAGTAACACGGCACTAACCGTAGGTGCTAAAATTGATTATGTTGTGGTTGCGACCTATAATCAGTACACTTTTGATCCCGTTCATGTCATTCTTGCTAAAAATTTGGTTGGAAAACAATTTAGCGGAAAATATCAACAAACAGAGACTATTTCTGAACTCAGTAGTTTTTCAAAAGAAGACAAAAAAATTCCATTTTTAATCGCAACGGAATGTAAGGGAAGCGACTTAGTAGGTATAAAATATGAACAATTATTAGATTATGTGTTGCCAAATGATAATCCAGAAAACGCCTTCAGGGTTATTTCAGGAGATTTCGTAACTACTGAAGATGGAACAGGAATTGTACATACAGCGCCAACTTTTGGAGCAGATGATGCTTTAGTTGCAAAACAAGCTACACCAGAAGTTCCACCTCTCTTAGTAAAAGATGAGAATGATAATTTGGTGCCGTTAGTAGATTTACAAGGTCGTTTTAGACCAGAAGTTACAGAGTTTGCTGGTAAATATGTAAAGAATGAATATTATGAGGATGGAGAAGCACCAGAAAAATCTGTGGATGTAGAAATCGCTATTAAACTTAAAATTGAAAACAAAGCCTTTAAGGTTGAAAAATATAAACACAGTTATCCAAATTGCTGGCGTACTGATAAACCAATTCTTTACTATCCGTTAGATTCTTGGTTTATTAAAGTAACCGATGTTAAGGAAAGAATGTACCAACTTAACGAGACCATTAACTGGAAGCCAAAATCTACTGGAACAGGACGTTTTGGAAATTGGTTAGCAAATGCTAATGATTGGAATTTATCCCGTTCAAGATATTGGGGAATTCCATTACCAATTTGGAGAACGGAAGATGGTAAAGAAGAAATTTGTATTGGTTCCGTTCAAGAATTGAAAGAAGAAATGCAACGCGCCGTTTCAGCTGGAGTTTTAAAAGAAGATATTTTTGCAGACTTTGAAGTTGGAAACAATTCAGAAGATAACTACGCGAAAATCGATTTACATAAAAATATTGTTGACGAGATTGTATTAGTATCTCCAACAGGTCAAAAAATGTTCCGCGAAAGCGATTTAATTGATGTTTGGTTCGATTCGGGATCCATGCCTTATGCGCAATGGCATTACCCATTTGAAAATAAATATTTAATTGATAAAGGAACAACGTACCCAGCAGATTTTATTGCAGAAGGTGTTGATCAAACCCGTGGTTGGTTTTATACGCTTCATGCCATAGCAACTATGGTTTTTGATTCGGTTGCCTATAAAAATGTGGTATCTAACGGATTAGTGTTAGACAAGAACGGACAAAAAATGTCTAAGCGTCTAGGAAATGCTGTAGACCCCTTTGAAACTTTAGGGAATTATGGTGCTGATGCTACCCGTTGGTACATGATATCAAACGCAAATCCTTGGGATAATTTAAAATTCGATTTAGATGGTATTGAAGAAGTAAAGCGTAAGTTTTTTGGAACACTATATAATACGTATTCATTTTTTCAGTTATATTCTAATCTAGATAATTTCAACTATAGTGAAGCGGATATCCCTTTAAGTGAAAGACCAGAAATAGACCGTTGGATTTTGTCTGAATTGCACTCTTTAATCAAGAAAGTAGATGCTTTTTATGCAGATTACGAACCAACAAAGGCAGCGCGCGCTATTTCAGATTTCACACAAGATTATGTGAGTAACTGGTTTGTTCGTTTAAGTAGAAGACGTTTCTGGAAGGGTGATTACCAAGAAGATAAAATTTCAGCATACCAAACGCTTTATACATGCATGTTAACTATTGCTAAGTTGGGTGCGCCAATAGCACCTTTCTTTATGGATAGATTGTATCTGGATTTAAACAAGGTAACCAAAAAAGAGACTTTTGAGAGTGTGCATTTAGCAAATTTCCCTGTTTTTGAAGAAGCTTATGTTGATAAGTCTCTCGAGAACAAGATGGAAAGTGCTCAAACCATATCATCTTTAGTGTTGTCATTAAGAGCCAAAGAAAAAATAAAAGTAAGACAACCTTTACAAAAAATAATGATTCCTGTAGATAGTGAATCTCAAAAAAATGAAATATTAGCGGTTGAAGACCTTATAAAATCAGAGGTTAATGTTAAAGAAATTCAAGTTTTAGAAGATGCTTCTGATATTTTGGTAAAACAGATAAAACCAAATTTTAAAGTACTTGGGCCTAGATTTGGAAAAGACATGAAGACTGTAGCTCAGGCAGTTAATAACTTTACATCTGACGACATTAAAGAAATTGAACAAAATGGTATTTTAGACGTCGAAGTAAATGGAAAAATTATTACTTTAGAACGCACGGATGTAGAAATAACCTCGCAAGATATTGAAGGTTGGTTGGTTGCAAATGAAGGCGCTATTACAGTAGCATTAGATGTAACCATTACAGATGATTTACGAAAAGAAGGCATTGCAAGAGAGCTGATAAATAGAATTCAAAACTTACGTAAAGATTCAGGTTTTGAAGTTACAGATAGAATTGATGTTACTTTTCAAAAAAGTGAGCATATAGAAATGGCTATTAATGCCAATATTACATATATAAAATCAGAAACATTAACAAACGAACTTGCAATAATAGATAAATTAGAGGATGGCATAGAAATTGATTTCGATGATGTACATACCAAATTATTTATACAAAAACATTAAAATTATGGGAGAAGCTAGCGTAAGGTATCCGGATGCAGATTTAGCAGACTTTAAAGTGCTAATAATAGAGAAAATAGAAAAAGCTCAACACGATTTAGAGCTTATAAAAAGCGCCTATATGAACGATCATAATAATGGTACCGAGGACACATCTCCAACATTTAAAGCTTTTGATGAAGGTAGTGCTGTGATGAGTAAAGAATCGAATTCTCAATTAGCAATCCGTCAAGAAAAATTTATCCGCGATTTAAAAAACGCACTTATTCGTATTGAAAATAAAACCTTTGGTATTTGTCGTGTTACAGGAAAACTCATCAATAAAAAAAGATTAGAATTAGTACCTCATGCTACATTGAGTATTGAAGCTAAAAACATGCAATAGTCTTATATTAAATTATATATTTGAAACGTCTCAAAATTATTGAGACGTTTTTATTTTTCAAGAATGTCATTAAAAAAACCCATAATCTTAATCATAATTATTTTACTAATCGATCAGATTAGTAAAGTATATATAAAAATGAATTTTGAACTACAAGAAAGTGTTGATATTTTCAGTTGGTTTGAAATTATATTTGTTGAAAACGATGGAATGGCTTGGGGCACAAAAATTAGTGATTTTGTATCTTTTATTTCAGATAGAACTGCTAAAGTAATATTAACCTCATTTAGAATTGTAGCTATTTTTGGAATAGGTTATTGGTTATACGATGCTACGAAAAAGCAGAGTTCTAAAATATTAATTATTGCCATAGCTTTAATATTCGCGGGAGCTCTAGGTAATATTATAGATTCAGTATTCTATGGAGTACTATTTGATGATAGCTACAGTCAAGTGGCTAGTTTTCTACCAGAAGCAGGAGGATACGATAACTTACTCCATGGTAAAGTTGTAGATATGCTTCATTTTCCATTATTTGAAGTTGACTTACCAGAATGGTTTCCTTTTTCTGCGGGAAAACGATTTAGCTTTTTCGATCCTGTTTTTAATATAGCCGATATGGCTATTAGCACTGGCTTTATTATGCTAATTGTTTTTAATAAGAAGGCGTTTTCGAATAATTAAGAAATCAAATACCAAATTAAAACCTAGAGTTTTAATTTAAAAAGCATAACTTTTATTTGGAGTCACACAATAATCCAACCTTATATCACTTTCAAAAACATCACTAATTTCATCTTCAGGACCAAAAAAAGAAAGTCCAATTTTCACAGTTTCAGGTTTACAATTAGTTAAAAATCGATCATAAAACCCTTTTCCATAACCAACACGATTCCCTAGTGAATCAAAAGCTAAAAGTGGAACAAAAACAACTTCAATTTTATCATTTGAAATCTCAATACCAGCAATAGGTTCAGGGATATTGTAGTCGTTTTTCTTTATTAGGGTACTATCAGTTAAAAGAAAATGTGTCATATTACCTGTTTTAAAATCACTTTTAGAAATCAGAATATTTTTGTCTTTACCAGATAAAATATTCAAAATATAATCGGTATTCACTTCTTTTTGTTCTTCAATCGCTAAAAAAATATGGTAAAAAGAATTAGCCCAAATAGGTAGCTTTAAAAGTTGATTTGAAATGGATAAACTCAAATCTTCAATTTGATTTTCAGACAAATCTTTACGATGTGCTTTATATGTTTTCCGCAGCTCTTTTTTGGTCATAAATTACTTTTTAAGTTCCGTAGTAATGTGAAACAAAGCGTCACCTTGATAAACAATTGGCGATTCATTTACATTGATAATATAACCTTCGTTTGAAGCTTTTACGAAATAATTAAATTTACCGTAAGGATCGGTGATGTTTCCTAAAATAGCATCTTTTTTAACCAAAGAACCAATGGCTATAGAAGCTTTAAACATACCAGAATATTTGGCACGCTGCCATTTGCTTTCATCAACAAAAACACACTCTTTTTTAGGCTCAGACGCCTTAAAAGCGGTTTTCAACATGCCTAAATGTTTTAAAATACGTTTCGACCCGTTTACTCCAGAGTTGGTAACATTATCATCTATATGGAATGATTTACCACCTTCAAAAAGCAATAAAGGTTTTCCTAATTTATAGCAAGTCGTTCTGAAGGATTTTGATACATTTTTGGAATACAAAACAAAAGGAGCTCCAAATACTTTTGCTAAGTCGTTTAGTTCCTTATTCTCTTTTGAATAACGTAACTGCGGTGCATTAAATCTGCCAGAACCACCTGTATGAAAATCTATAATTAAATCAATATGAGGAATAATATCATGCATCAGTTTATAAGCCACTCTGCCAGCTAAAGAACCCGAAGTACTGCCAGGAAACACGCGGTTTAAATCTCGTCCATCAGGAAACTCACGTTTTAAATTTATGAATCCAAAAATATTAATAACAGGCATACAAATAATAGTACCGCATTTGGGTTTATTAATACCTTTAGCAATAAGCTGCCTCACAATTTCAACGCCGTTAACTTCATCACCATGTATGCCTGCTGTAAATAAAACCGTTGGTCCCGGTTTTTTAGAGCGCTCGATAATAACAGGAACATTTACTGGCGATGAGGTATGCAAATTCGCCACATCGAAATTAACTTCTTTGCTTTCTCCAGGTCTTATAGATTGCCCTAGAATAGTTAAACCATCATCATTTACTTGAGTCATCTTAGTGTTTGTTTTTTTCTATATAAGCAATAATCGCTTTTGCAATATTGCGTCCTGTGGCAGTTTCAATTCCTTCTAAACCAGGCGTTGAATTTACTTCTAATAACAAAGGGCCTCTTGTAGACTGCAACATATCCACACCACAAACAGGCAACATTAAAGCTTGTGAAGCATTCATGGCTAACTTCAATTCATCATGACTTAGTTTTATAATATGTGCAGAACCACCACGGTGCAAATTAGAACGAAATTCACCTTCTTTACCCTGGCGTTTCATAGCACCTACCACTTGTCCATCAACAACCAAAGCACGTAAATCGGCACCACCAGCTTCTTTTATAAATTCTTGAACAATTACTCTCGCTTGCAACCCATTAAATGCCTCTAAAACCGATTCTGCAGCATTTTTAGTTTCTGCCAAAACAACACCTAAACCTTGTGTGCCTTCTAAAAGTTTAATAATTACTGGCGTTCCACCAACATGTTCAATAACCTCTTCGACATCCCTAGAGTAGTTTGTAAATACGGTTTTAGGCATACCAATTCCAGCTTTACTCAAGCGCTGTAAACTGCGTAGCTTATCTCTAGAACGTTGAATAGCATCAGAAGTAACGATGGTAAAAACACCCATTTCTTCAAATTGTCTTACCACCGCACAACCGTAAAATGTAACCGAAGCTCCAATTCTAGGTATTATGGCATCCACATAGTCTAAGTATCTATCTTTATAATAAATGGTAGGCTTCTCTTTTTCAATAATAATATCACACTTAAGAGGGTCAATCACTTCCATTTTATGTCCTCTTTTTTCACCTTCTTCGATTAGGCGTTCCGTGGAATACAAATTCGCATTTCTAGATAGTATTACTATATTCATGTTGCTGTTTATAATTAGTGTTATATGAAACGTGTTCCAAATCTACGTCTACCATAAATTTTTGTCTTAAAAATTGCCTGCCAATAAGGACAGGAAATTTCATAGCGTCTCTAGTGCTTAAAGTTAAGTTAATCTTGTACGTTTTACCAAAAAATATAACTTCAGATTTCACCTTATATCTATTTTCCTTATAACCATTGCTGCTTTTCACATCAGTTCGCCAAAAAGTATCAAAAATAATTTCAGTTTTACCAAAGTTCTTATGCACGTCACTATTAAAAATACAAAGCAATGCATTATCTCTTTCAATAATTTTAGAACAATGTATGGTGGAAGTATAAGCACCCGTATCCATTTTTATGTCAATATCGAATAAACCTAGTTTGGGGAAATCAACAATATCAACACGTCCTACAATTTTTTTACTCATTTTTTAAATTATCATTTGGCGCCTGCCTGCCAGCAGGCGGGTTACCCCAAGGGGCGACTTTTACTACTAGCTTCTTCCTAAGTCGGCGAGCTCAAACATGCCGTTCAACCCCGAACATACGCCAAGGCAAATTTTTAAACCATAATTAATACTCCTTTAAAACCATTCAATATTTTTAAAAAGTGGCGCAATTTAGATAATTAATCGATTCAAGAAATAAAAATCTTTTAAAATTGTAAAATGTTAAATCGTATGTAATTTCAGCAAGAAAAACATTAAAACAAGTACCTTTACAATAATGGATGTACCCAATTTAGAGATACAATTAAAAACCTTACCAAATCAGCCTGGAGTTTATCAATATTATGATAAAGAAGGGACTATTATTTATGTCGGGAAAGCAAAAAACTTAAAAAAAAGGGTCAGTTCCTATTTTACCAAGACCCACGAAAATGGTAAAACCCGAGTGTTGGTTAAAAAAATAGCAAACATAAAACACATTGTTGTTGAAACCGAAACCGATGCGCTACTACTAGAAAATAACTTAATAAAAAAACATAAACCTCGTTATAATGTATTGCTTAAAGACGACAAGTCTTACCCGTGGATTTGTATAAAAAAGGAACGTTTCCCAAGAGTGTTTTCAACACGCCGCGTTTTTAAAGATGGCAGTGATTATTTTGGGCCTTATACAAGCGGAAAGACTGTATATATTTTATTAGATTTAATAAAAGGGTTGTATAGTTTAAGGAATTGTAACTTTAATTTATCTGAAGAAAAAGTCGAGGCAGGAAAGTATAAAGTTTGTTTGGAATACCATTTAGGAAATTGTAAAGGTGCCTGCGAAGCTTTAGAAACCGAAGCGGAATACAATGATAACATCAAAGCTATAAAAGATATTTTAAAAGGGAATTTTAAAGATTCATTGTCTCAGTTTAAAATACAAATGAAACAGTTTGCAGAAAACATGCAGTTTGAAGAGGCTCAAAAAATAAAAGAAAAAGTTCAAGTTCTAGAAAATTATCAAGCAAAATCGACCATTGTAAACCCTAAGATTAGTAATGTAGATGTGTTTTCTATTATGAGTGACGAAAGTTATGGCTATGTTAACTTTTTACAATTGTCGTATGGTTCTATTATTCGTTCACATACCTTAGAGATAAAAAAGAAATTGGACGAAACCGATTTGCAATTATTACAACTTGCCATTACAGAAATAAGGCAGCGTTTTAATTCTAATTCCAAAGAAATATATGTCCCTTTTAAAGTCGATTTGGGGGAAGACTTAAAAGTAACCGTTCCTAAGTTAGGGGATAAAAAGCACATCTTAGATTTATCACTCAGAAACGCAAAGTATTTTAGAATGGAGCGTTTCAAACAAATGAAAATTGTTGATCCTGATAGACACGCAAACAGAATCATGGCACAAATGAAGGTGGATTTACGTCTTTCAGAAGAGCCAAGACATATCGAGTGTTTTGATAATTCAAACATTCAAGGGACACATCCTGTAGCTGCTTGTGTAGTATTTAAAAACGGGAAACCAAGTAAAAAAGAGTATCGACATTTTAATATTAAAACCGTTGAAGGTCCTGATGATTTTGCATCTATGGAAGAAGTGGTTTATCGCAGATACAAAAGGTTGCTTGAAGAAGATCAACCGTTGCCACAACTTATTATTATTGATGGTGGTAAAGGACAGCTATCATCAGCATTAAAAAGCTTAGACGCTTTAAATTTAAGAGGCAAAATAGCCATTATCGGAATTGCAAAGCGTTTGGAAGAATTGTTTTACCCAGACGATCCAATTCCCTTATATTTAGATAAAAAAAGCGAAACGCTTAAAATCACCCAACAATTAAGAAACGAAGCGCACCGTTTTGGAATTGAACATCATAGAAATAAACGCAGTAAAACAGCATTAAATACAGAGTTAGAAACTATTTCTGGCGTTGGCGAAAAAACAGTCATTGAATTATTAAGGCATTTTAAATCGGCTAAACGTGTTGCTAATGCAAAGTTAGATGAGTTGGAAGCTGTTGTAGGGGTTTCGCGGGCAGAGAAAGTTTATAATTATTATCATAAAACGTGATGATATCACAAGGTTTAAGAGCTCTTGTATGTCATAAATAAAATAATTATTTGAAACAAAAAAGAATCATATTAGCCTTATTCTTAATTGCTACATTTTTCGCGAAGGCGCAAAATAAAGTGCAAGACAACCTAAGGCCAAAAATAGGTTTGGTGCTAAGTGGCGGTGGTGCAAAAGGTTTAGCGCATATTGGCGTTTTAAAAATTATTGATAGTTTAGGTGTACGAGTAGACTATGTTGCAGGAACAAGTATGGGCTCTATAATTGGTGCATTATATGCTTCAGGCTATTCAGGGAAGCAACTCGATTCTATTTTCCAAAACGTAGATTTTGATAATATTATTAACGATGCTTTACCTAGATCTTCTACGGCTTTTAGTGAACGAGATAATATGGAAAAGTATGCTGTAAAACTTCCGTTTAATAGTTTTAAAATCAAATTACCTACTGCACTTTCAAGAGGTCAAAACACTTATGGTTTGCTTTTAAAACTTCTAATTCATGTCAATACGATTGATGATTTTAGTAAGCTACCAATCCCCTTTTTCTGTATTGCAACAAATGTTGAAAACGGAAAGCAAGTCATTTTAGATAAAGGTAATTTAACACAGTCTATAATGGCGAGTGGTGCCCTACCTTCTTTATTTCAACCAGTAACGATTAATGATGAAATATTAATTGATGGCGGTGTAGTGAATAACTATCCTGTCGACGAATTGAGGGCTAAGGGTATGGACATTATTATTGGAGTTGATGTTCAAGATGGATTAGCAAGTCGTGAAGAACTTACTTCTGCTCCAGATCTTTTATTTCAAATTAATAACTTCAGAACTATTAACGACATGAAGTTAAAGATTGAAAAAACGGATATTTATATTAAACCTAATATTAAAGATTTTAATGTTGTTTCATTTAATGAAGGCAACAACATTATTAAGGTTGGTGAATTTGCTGCATTGTCTAAATTGACCATATTAAGGAGCTTGTCTTCGAAAATACCTAATATTAATCAACAAATAAATTTAAAACCAATAGATAGCATCACTATTAACATTGCAAAAGTAAGTGGTAATAAAAACTATACGAGAGCTTATATCTTGGGTAAGCTGAAATTAAAGAGCAATAAGAAAATAAGCTATAAAGATTTTAGCAAAGGCGTCAATAATTTGGTAGCTACAAATAATTTTGATGCTTTTGAATATGAACTAAAGGACTCACCAAATAAAGAAGGATATGACTTACTCGCTTCTGTAAAAGAGACACAGGTAAATACATTTTTAAAGCTTGGGCTTCATTATGATGATTTATATAAAAGTGCAGCGCTAATAAACTTAACAAAAAAGCAACTATTTTTTAAAAATGATGTTGGCTCTTTAGATATTATTTTAGGTGATAATGTGCGTTACAATTTTGAGTATTTAATTGATAATGGTTTTCATTGGAGTATAGGATTAAAATCTAGATACAACCAGTTTCATAAAAATATAAGCGCGCAGTTAGTATTAGATGATGACCAAATAATGACTGCAGGGCTCAACAAGATTGATGTGAAATTAAGAGATCAAACCAATCAGTTTTATTTACAAACCTTGTTTAGACGTGATTTTGCCTTAAGTGCAGGGGTTGAACATAAACGACTGGAAATAAATTCTCAAACTATTTTTGGAAACAATCCAAATGAAAAGTTTTTATTTGAAAAAACAGATTATATAAGTCTTTTTGGGAATTTAAAATTCGACACCTATGATAATAAATACTTTCCTAAAAAGGGAGTATACTTTAATGGTGATTTAAATATATACTTGTATGCTTCTAGTTTTGTTGAAAATTTTGAAGATTTTTCAATTGCGAAAGCTGATATAGGATACGCTTTTAGTACTTCAGATAAATTAGCATTTAATTTACAAACTAGCGGCGGATTTAAATTAGGCGATAAATCTAACAGAACACTCGATTTTGCAATTGGAGGTTATGGCAATAATTTAATAAATAATTTCATCCCATTTTTGGGTTATGATTTCATCTCCTTAACAGGAAACAGTTATGTTAAAGCGTCTGCAATAGTAGATTTTGAGGTTTTTAAAAATCACCATATTACTTTAGAAGGAAATTGGGCCAACATAGATAATAATATTTTTGATTCGGGCGAGTGGTTTTCGCTTCCAGATTACAGAGGTTATGCATTAGGGTATGCCATTGAAACATTTTTAGGGCCTGTTCAAACAAAATATAGTTATTCTCCAGAACAACGAGCGAGTAATTGGTTTTTTAATATTGGATTTTGGTTCTAAACGTTTTTGTTTTCTATTTTCGTTTAGGTGGAAATCTTCTAAAAATTATTTACAACGTAATTATCAATATTTTTTTCCGATATTTGTTTTGTTATGAAACCCTTTTGGAAAGACTTACTATCATATCTTCACTATCTCATCAAGAGAAATCCTGAATGAGCATACTTTTTGTATCTTTATAAATAGTAGTTATTTAACAACTTAAGCTTAACTAAAGCTCGCATTTAATATTCATTTTTTAAATTTTATAGTATGCCTTTTTACCATAAATTAGGAAATATTCCGCATAAGCGGCATATTCAATTTAGAAAGCCAGATGGCAGTTTGTATTATGAACAGTTATTTGGCACAGTTGGATTTGACGGTATGTCAACCAATTCATATCACGAGCAAAGACCAACACAAGTTAAAGCAATTCGTTCTCAATACAGTGTAGCTCCAAAAATATCGAAAGAGAATAACATTCAGTCTTATCGATTGCGTGGCTTTCAAGTAGCACCAGAAGACGATTTTTTGGAAAGTAGAAAAATTGTTTTAACCAATTCAGATTGCCATATAGCCTTAGCAGCACCAAGAAAATCTACAACTCAGTATTTTTATAAAAACACAGATTCCGATGAAATGATTTTTATTCATAAAGGAACAGGAAAGCTAAGAACTATTTATGGAAATTTAGATTTTAAATACGGCGATTACTTAATTATTCCAAGGGGAATCATTTACAAAATAGATTTTGATACAGAAGATAATCGTTTGTTTATTGTAGAATCTCATGCACCAATTTACACACCAAAACAGTATCGAAATTGGTTTGGACAAATGTTAGAACATTCGCCTTTTTGCGAGCGAGATATTCGTCGGCCATACGAATTAGAAACAAATAACGAAAAAGGAGATTTTCTAATTAAAGTAAAAAAGAAAGATGAAATCTTCGATATGATTTATGATTCTCATCCCTTTGATGTTGTGGGGTATGATGGGTTTAATTATCCGTATGCACTATCAATTCACGATTTTGAACCTATAACAGGGCGTATTCATTTGCCACCACCAATACATCAAACCTTTGAAACAACTGCGTTTGTAATTTGCTCTTTTGTCCCTCGTTTGTATGACTATCACCCACAATCTATTCCAGCCCCATATAATCACAGTAATATCGATGCTGATGAGGTATTGTATTATGTAGATGGTGATTTTATGAGCAGAAATGATGTTGATGCAGGTCATATTTCATTGCATCCGGCGGGAATACCACATGGTCCTCACCCTGGAGCCGCAGAACGCAGCATTGGAAAAACAAAAACCGATGAATTAGCAGTGATGGTAGACACCTTTAAACCATTAATGGTTACAGAAGAAGCTATGAAAATAGCTGATGATAGTTACTATAAATCTTGGTTGGAGTAATTTTTTGCTAGAAGCTATTTCCTGCTTTACGTTTTATCTTTTTTGAGAAAAACAAAAAAGGATGCCACTTCAATCAGGGCTATAAAATAAAAGTTAAGTTTTAAACTTTACGAATAAACAATTAAACTCATAAACGAATAAACATTAATACAATGAGTAAAGACATAAAATCAGTAAACTACGGATTAGAAAAAATATTTGAAGGTGCACAAGATTTTTTACCACTTTTAGGAACAGACTATTTAGAATTCTATGTAGGTAACGCAAAGCAATCTGCACACTTTTATAAAACAGCATTTGGGTTTCAATCATATGCTTATAAAGGTTTAGAAACAGGGTCTAAAGACTCCGTTAGCTATGTGCTAAAACAAGATAAAATAAAATTAGTTTTAACGACACCACTTTCTAGTAAATCACCAATAAACGACCACATTGTAAAGCATGGCGACGGTGTCAAAGTAATAGCGCTTTGGGTTGAAGATGCAAGAAAAGCATATCAAGAAACGACTAGCAGAGGTGCCAAATCTTATATGGAGCCTGTTGTTGAAAAAGACGAACACGGTGAAGTGGTAAGAGCAGGTATTTATACCTATGGCGAAACAGTACACATGTTTGTGGAACGTAAAAACTACACGGGAACATTTTTACCAGGCTTCAAAGAATGGAAATCGGATTATAATCCAGAACCAATAGGTTTAAAGTTTATAGATCATATGGTTGGCAACGTAGGTTGGGGACAGATGAATACATGGGTAAAATGGTATGAAGACGTTATGGGTTTTGAAAACTTTTTATCTTTTGATGATAAGCAGATCCATACAGAATACTCAGCTTTAATGAGTAAGGTAATGAGTAATGGTAACGGACGGATAAAATTTCCAATTAATGAACCAGCAAAAGGCAAAAAACGCTCTCAAATAGAGGAATATCTTGATTTTTATGAAGGTTCAGGTGTGCAACATATTGCTGTTGCTACAGATGATATCATTACTTCCGTAAGTGCTTTAAGAGCAAGAGGTATTGAGTTTTTATCTACGCCACCGGAAGAATATTATAGAGCAGTCCCTGGAAGGTTAGAAGAACATAGTCATGAACTGCGCGAAGATATTGAAGCTTTAAAAAGCTTGGGTATTATGATTGATGCCGATGAAGAAGGCTATTTGTTGCAAATTTTTACAAAACCTGTTCAAGATAGGCCAACGTTGTTTTTTGAAATTATTCAGCGTATGGGTGCAAGAGGTTTTGGGGCTGGAAATTTTAAAGCACTCTTTGAATCTATTGAGCGCGAACAGGCCAAAAGAGGGACGCTTTAAAAGGAGTTACTTTAAAAAAGCCCTATTAATTTGAATTAATAGGGCTTTTTTATGTGAGGGTTCCAGAAGAAATCCTTTTTGTGAGGTACACGCAAAAAGGTTGCAACAAAAAGCGCAACCCTTGCGGTAATGACCTAAAAACTAAGATAAACCGTTAATTTATGTTAATCTAATAGAACTATAACCCGCTTTACCATAGCTAATACAATTAAATTTTTATTTTTGGAACAGTAATTGTAATTTCTTATTTAAAACAATGAAATGTAGCTGCTAGAGTTACATAGCAATTACGCAAAGAAAAATGAAAAGAATTCTACTTATATGTATCGCTGTAATGTCAATGCAGATGACTTCTGCTCAGCAAGATTCGGCGTTTACTGCAGGCGAATGGTTTAAATTTAAAATGAGCTACAGTAATTGGCTTAAAGCAGGCAATGCAACGCTTACCGTAAAAGATGCAAAAATTGATGATAAAGAGGTGTATCATGTAGTTGGTAAGGGCTGGACTACGGGTATGATTAAATGGTTTTTTAAGGTGAAAGACAGGTATGAAAGCTATTTTGATCAGGACTCTATTAGACCTTACAAATTTGTGAGAAATATTGATGAAGGTGGTCATACTAAAGATTTGGAAATAGATTTTGACCAAGTAAACCATAAAGCACATATTAATAATAAAAAGAAAAAAACAAAGAAGGTAATTGATACCAAACCTAATATTCAAGATATGGTTTCTACTTTTTATTATTTGCGTAATAATTTGGAGATTGGTAAGTTAAAAGTGGGCGATGAAGTAAAGATTGATATGTTTTTTGATGAAGAGAATTATGGTTTTAAATTGAAATATCTTGGAGAAGAAACTATTGAGACTGAATTTGGTAATATAGAGTCTTTAAAATTTAGACCATATGTTATGGCAGGACGTGTGTTTAAGGAGGAAGAAAGTTTAACACTATGGGTGTCTAAAGATAAAAATAAAGTACCTTTACGCATTAAGGCGGATTTGGCTGTTGGGTCTTTGAGAGCAGACTTAGAAGCTTTTAAAGGATTAAAGCATCCTTTTAAAATAGTTGTTAATAATTAGGACATTTTGGATAAAAATATAACCAGCCAACTTAAAGAAAAATACGAGGCAATAGACCAAAATTTAGGAGTTCATTTAGAAGGATTACTTTATAGTAAACCTATTACTTATTGGGATTATATTCATACAGATGCCTTATTAAATCTACAAATACAAAGAACGACATTACCTGATGAGATGGTGTTTATTGGGTACCATCAAATTAATGAACTTATTTTTAAAATGATTCTTTGGGAAATTAAGCAAGTTGCAGAGTGCAATACTTTAAATGCTGTTTTCTTTGAAGATAAAATAATGCGTATTAGTCGATATTTCGATATGCTTACTACCTCATTTAATATTATGAGAGAGGGCATGGATGTTGAACAGTATAATAAATTTAGACACACACTTACACCAGCTAGTGGATTTCAAAGCGCACAATATCGCTTAATAGAGTTTGCTTCAACAGAACTTATAAATTTAATTGATATTCGATTTAGAGAGACTATAGATAGAAATACGCCTTTTGAACATGCTTTAGAACATTTGTATTGGCAAGCTGCAGGTAAAGATTATAAAACGGGCAAAAAATCAATCTTACTTATCAATTTCGAAAACCGTTATAAAGAAGAATTTATTACTTTTATGAAAGTCTATCAAACTAAAAATTTGTGGTCAAGATTTAAAGAATTGCCTAAAGCAGATCAAAAAGACAAAGATTTAGTTAAAGCAATGCGTCATCTAGATTATACCGTTAATATTAAATGGGTAATGGCACATTATAATGCTGCTAAACATTATATTTTGGGAAAAGATGGTGATGGAGAAGCCACAGGAGGAAGCAATTGGCAAAAATACATGCTTCCAAAATATCAAAAAAGAATATTTTTTCCAGATTTATGGACCGAGAAAGAAAAAGAAACGTGGGGAACAGATATTTAATAGTATTAGCTTTAGCAATATGTTTTATAGCTTGTAAGGACGAACCAAAAACTATAATTGAAGAATTAGTTGTAATTGAAGAGCCAGAGCCTATTTTAGAATTTGGTTTTAATTTAGATCATTACATTGTTAAAAGAGATACTATAAGAAAAGGTGATAGTTTTGGTGAAATTTTGGAACGTAACCATGTAGGTTACCCAAAAATATTTAACATTGCAGAAAAAGCCAAAGACACTTTTGATATAAGGCGTCTCCAAATAGGAAAACCGTATACCCTTTTATGCTCTAAAGATTCCTTAGAACTTCCAAGATGTTTTATATACCAGCCCAATTTAGAAGAATATGTGGTTATAAATTTTCAAGATTCTATTCATGCTTACACGAGTAGAAAACCCATAAAATATGTTGAAAAAACAGTAACTGGCATTATTACTAGTAGTATTTCAGAAACTTTAGATGAACAAGGAGTTAGTGCTGTACTAACTAATAAATTGGCGGATGACATTTACGCATGGACTATTGATTTTAGACGTCTACAAAAAGGCGACCGTTTTAAGGTGATTTACACAGATAAGTATATAGATGATACCATTTACTCTGGTGTACATGATGTTAAAGCTACCTATTTTGAACACAATAAGGAACCTTTTTATGCTTTTCGGTTTGAAACAGATTCTTTAAAAGGAGTTATTGATTATTTTGATGATAAAGCTAAAAACTTAAGACGTGCGTTTTTAAAAGCACCAGTAAAGTTTAGTAGAATATCATCGCGTTATAATTTAAAACGGCGTATTGCCGTTTACGGATTTAAAGTACGCGCGCACAAAGGTACTGACTTTGCGGCACGAATTGGTACTCCGATTATGGCTACTGCCAATGGTACAGTCATCGATTCTAGAAGAAAAGGCGGTAATGGTAATTATGTAAAAATACGTCATAACGCGACTTATGAAACTCAATACCTACATATGAGTAAACGCCTGGTTAAAGTTGGCCAATTTGTAAAACAAGGTGATATTATAGGAAAAGTTGGTATGACAGGAAATACAGGCGGACCACATGTTTGTTATCGTTTTTGGAAAAATGGAAAACAGGTAGATCCATTTAAACAAAAATTGCCAGAAGCTAAACCTATTTCAGATTCTTTAAAAGTTGAGTATTTAAAATTTATTCAACCTATAAAAATTCAACTAGATAATATCCATTTTTTAGAAGATGTTTTTGAAGAACAGAACCAACCAGAACAAACTATAAAACAAAATAATAATCTAATATCACTTAACCAGTAATTCATGGCATTACCAAATATAAATCCTACTTCAACCAATTCATGGAAAAAACTAAAGGAACACTTTAATGATGTAAAAGATGTTCACATGAAAGATTTATTTGCAGAAGACAAAGACAGAGCAAATAAATTCACCATTAAATGGGATGACTTTTATGTAGATTTTTCTAAAAATAGAATAACAAGTGAAACTTTTAAATATTTGCTAGAATTAGCAGATGATGTTAAGCTGAAAGCGGCTATTGAAAGCCAGTTTTCTGGAGAAATAATCAACCAAACAGAGGGTAGAGCGGTATTGCATACAGCCTTAAGAGCTCCAGAATCTTATAATGTTAAGGTTGATGGAGAAAATGTTGTTCCAGAGGTTTATAAAGTAAAACGAAAAATAGAAACTTTTACAAATGAAATAGTAAATGGCGACCTAAAAGGATACACAGGAAAACCATTTGACACTATCGTTAATATTGGTATTGGCGGTTCAGATTTAGGGCCAGCTATGGTAGTAGACTCATTACAGTACTACAAAAATCATCTAACAACGTATTTTGTAAGTAATGTAGATGGTGATCATGTTAACGAGGTTATTAAAAAATTAAACCCTGAAACCACGTTATTTGTTATAGTTTCAAAAACGTTTACAACGCAAGAAACACTTTCAAATGCCAATACCTTAAAAGAATGGTTTTTAAAGTCTGCTAATGAGGTTGATATTGCTAAACATTTTGTGGCCGTTTCAACAAATATTGAATCTGTAAAAAACTTTGGTATTGACCAGAACAATATTTTTCCCATGTGGGATTGGGTTGGTGGCCGTTTCTCATTATGGAGTGCTGTTGGTTTATCAATTAGTTTAGCCGTAGGTTATGACAATTATGATAGTTTATTGAAAGGTGCCAATAAGATGGATACCCATTTTAAAAACGAAGATTTTAAGAATAATATTCCAGTAGTTTTGGCGCTTATTAGTGTTTGGTATAATAACTTTTTTGGAGCTGAAAGTGAAGCGGTTATACCGTATTCTCAGTATTTAAATCAATTTGCAACATACCTTCAACAAGGTATTATGGAAAGTAACGGTAAAAGTATAGATAGAAATGGAAATCCTATAGATTATGAAACAGGTACTTTAATTTGGGGAGAACCAGGAACAAATTCACAACATGCATTTTTTCAACTAATACACCAAGGCACTAAGTTGGTTCCTGCTGATTTTATAGGTTTTACTAAATCGCTGCATGGCAATCAAGACCATCAAGATAAATTAACATCAAACTTTTTAGCACAAACTGAAGCGCTTTTAAATGGTAAAACAGAAGCTGAGGTTTTAGCTGAGGGGACTCGAGAGGATATTATTCCTTTTAAAATATTTCAAGGAAATAAGCCTACAAACACCATTTTTATAAATAAACTTTCACCTGAAAGTTTAGGGAAATTAATAGCCATGTACGAGCATAAAATATTTGTACAAGGTATTATATGGAATATTTTCAGTTATGACCAATTTGGTGTAGAGCTAGGGAAGCAATTGGCATCAAAAATTTTACAGGAATTCAGTAATGTTGAGAATAACGAACATGATTCTTCAACTCAAAACTTATTAAAGTATTATAAAGGAATGTCGTAAAAAATCATCAAATATTTACTAAAAGCGCCATTATGTTAAATACTGGCGCTTTTTTGTTAATAAAAAATGTTAAAAATCTTAACATTTGCATAATAATTAATGCTAATAAATATGTACTTTCGCATCGACTAATTTCAAACAAATAATTATGAAAAGAACTACGCGTTTTTTAATGTTTACCGTAGCATTACTGTTTTCAGCAGTTGTTATGGCACAAAGTACTATCTCAGGTACAATTATTGAAGCAGGAACTAATATTCCACTTCCAGGAGCTAATGTTATTGAGAAAGGCACTTCTAACGGTGCTATTGCAGATTTTGATGGTAATTTCACTATCAAAACTAAATCTTCTTCTGGAGAAATTGTAATATCCTTTATTGGGTATAATTCTAAAACTATTGCATTTACAGGAGATATGACTCTTGGTAGTGTAACATTATCGTCTAGCCAATTTGGTTTAGAGGAAGTTCAAATTATTGCTTCTGTAGCAGTGGATAGAAAAACTCCTGTTGCTGTATCGACAATTAAAGCAGCTGACATTGAGCTTAAGCTAGGAACTCAAGAATTTCCTGAAATTTTGAAATCTACGCCTGGTGTATATGCAACCAAAGCCGGTGGTGGTTATGGTGATGGTAGGATTAATTTAAGAGGTTTTGATTCTCAAAACGTTGCTGTTATGATAAATGGTATTCCTGTAAATGACATGGAAAATGGTCGCGTTTACTGGAGTAACTGGGCAGGACTTGGAGATGTAACGTCATCAATGCAAGTTCAAAGAGGGCTTGGTGCTTCAAAAGTAGCTGTACCATCAATAGGGGGTACAATTAATATTATTACTAAAACAACTGATGCTGAGGCTGGTGGAAATATTTTTACATCTATAGCAAATGATGGCTATGAGAAATTTGGTGTAACATATTCTACAGGTTTAATGGACAATGGTTTAGCAGCAACAGTAAATGCGGCTAAAACTACAGGTAATGGTTATGTAGATGGTACAGAGTTTTCAGGTGTCAATTATTTTTTAAATATTTCTAAAGAAATTAATGACGCTCATAAATTGTCATTTTCTGTATTTGGTGCTAAACAACGCCATGGTCAAAGACAGAATAGTCAATTAATTGAAACTTACAAAAGCTCAGAAAGAGGAAGAAAATTTAATGCTGATTGGGGTTATAAAAATGGACAAGTAACGCATCAAGAAGATAACTTTTACAATAAGCCTCAAATGTCTTTAAACCATTATTGGACATTAAATGACAACACGAGTATTTCGACAGTGGCATATGCCTCTTTTGGATCCGGTGGTGGAGGAGGTACTGCTGGAGACTATAAGTTTGGCTTTGATAGTCGTGGTTACAGTGATTACAGAAATGGACTTTATGGGACTTTAGATTTTGATAAAATAGTAGATGAAAATATTGCAAGTGGCGCTAACGGGTCTGAAACTATTTTAAGAGCTTCACGTAATGACCACAATTGGTTCGGTATATTATCTACGTTGAAAACAAATTTATCTGATGATTTGGTTTTATTAACAGGACTTGATTGGAGAGACTACACTGGTAAACACTTCCAAGAAGTAACTGATTTATTAGGAGGACAGTATTTCTTAGATGATAGTGATGAAAACAACCCAAACAATGTACTTCAAGTTGGGGATAAGAGAAGTTATAACAACGATGGTAAAGTAGGATGGTTAGGAGCATTTGGCCAGTTAGAATATGATGTTAATGAAAACTTTAACACCTTTATCTCGTTAGCATTATCAAATACCTCATATCAAAGAATAGATTATTTTAACTATTTAGATTCTGATCCGTTGCAAACAACTGATAAATATAATTTTCTTGGTTACAGTGCTAAAGGTGGTGCAAACTACAGACTTGATGATAAAAATAATGTATTCGTAAATTTAGGTTATTTTGAAAAAGCACCTGATTTTAATTCTACATTCTTAAATTTTAATAATGAGAATATTAATGAAGACGCACCTAATCAAAAAATTGCTAGTTTTGAGATTGGATACGGATACCGTTCAGAAAAATTATCTGGAAATATAAATTTATATTCAACAAGTTGGACGGATAGAACAGAAATTGCAACTTTTCAACAACCGGATGGTACTAATGCAGCTGCTAATATTTTAGGAGTAAATGCTATTCACAATGGTATTGAATTAGATTTTGTTTATAGAGCTACAGATAAATTAAACATTACAGGTATGGCCTCTTTAGGCGACTGGAGATGGGATAGTAATGTACAAAACGTTGATATCCTTGATGAAGATCAGAATGTTATAGATACGGTAGATTTATTTATTAAAGATTTACACGTTTCTGATGCTGCTCAAACTACTGCCGCTTTAGGTTTAAGTTATAAATTAACTCCTGAAACTAGATTTGTATTAGATTACAATTATTACGCAGATATTTACGCAGCTTACGACCCAAGTGATAGAGGTACTGCAGGCGCTCCAGATGCATGGAAAATGCCAGATTATGGATTGTTTGACGCAGTTATTAGTCATTCTTTCAATGTTGGGCCTTTTGATACGATGTTAACAGCACGAATGAATAACGTTTTTGATACGGAATACATCTCTGATGCAAGAGATGGATCAGGTTCAATCGCAAATACTGCATTAGTGTATTTTGGTTACGGAAGAACATTTAGTATTGGAGCAAAACTTAATTTTTAAAAAACTTTGAAAATGAAAAAAATAATTTATTGTTTAGCATTTTTAGGTGCAATCTTAACGGGTTGTAATCCTAATGAGGACATTTATAATGATCTGGATTCAGCAGAAAGACCAGGGTTTGACTATATTCAAGCTGTTGAAGCATATACTTTTACTTCAGAAGATTATGCGATTTATGAGACAGAATTAAGCGAGGAAGAATATTTTGGATCTCAAGACCAAGCAGATCAAATAATACCAGATTTTTTAGCTGATAAATACCCTGTTTGGGGAGAAGGATCATTAGTTAATGTTGGTTACAACTTATTTGATAAAACAGAGTTGGAAACTATGTCTACTATGGAGACGTTATCAAATTTAAACGAAGTTGATGGCTATTTAGGTGACAACTATGAAACAGCAGTTAATGGAACTTTTGTAGAGTTAACTTATAATGCAGATATATTATCATATGCATTATCGGATGGTGATTTTGAAACTATTGGTGATGCTTTAAGTTCAAAATACCCTGAACCTGCTGCAAGCGCGGCAAGATTCGGTAATTTCGATAGAAGATCAGGTAGAGATGGCTATTGGTCTGATAGTATGATTTTAGAAGGGCTTTACGAATTATTAGGCGGTGAGTATAGTGTTGGTCAAGTTGTAGCTGTTACTTTTGCTATTTACGATGGTGGAACAAACTTTTCTGAATCATTTACTATTCAATATAATGGATACGGATTTACTAAACTAGATGTTGAAGCTGGTGGAACAACGGCAATAGAATATGCATTATCTGGAGATGATTATGATACAATAGCTACTGATTTAGCGACATCTTATCCAGGTCCTGCGGCAAATCTATTACAGTTTGGAAGTTTTGACGTAAGATCTTCAAGTGATAATTACTGGAGTGAAGCTATGATTTTAGAAGGTTTAAATATTATTTTGCCAACTGCTACAGAAGGTGATGTGTACGCGGTATCTTATGAGATTTACAATGGTTCTAGAGGTACAGAAACGATGACTTTATTATACACAGCAGGAGCTTATATTGCAAATGCAACACTTGTAGAAGTAACAGCTGTAGTAGCTAAAAACGACGGCGATTGGGAATTTCCATATGTGTTTACAAAAGCAGATTTCGACTCATTCGGGTTTAGATTTCCAAACTTTGGAAGCAGTAGTCTTTATATTCTAGACATCTTCTTAGAGGGCTTATTTCCTTACGCTAAAGAAGGCGATGTAGCCATGGTGCAATATGATTATTACTCAGGATCAGGTTCAACAGAATACGGTCATAGTATTTTTGACGGTGACAAATGGAATTTAACTCCAGACGTTATTGAAACTTCATTCCAATATGGTTATGAAAACGGAGCATGGGTACCAGATAACACTATTAATTATACCTTATTAGGTGCAGATGTTGATTTAATCTCTAATGCGTTTATAGATATTTATCCTGGTCCTGCAGACAATGTTGGATTCTTTGGAAGTTTCGATAGAAGAGATGCGAGTTCAAATTACTGGAGTGATGATATGTTATTGGAAGCAGCTAATGTACTATTGGGTGCAAGAGATCCTGGTGCTCAAGAAGGGCAAAAATATGTTTTAAACTTTGTAGTTTATACTGGTTCAACCGGTATTGAAAGTCTAAGCGTTATTAAAACTGGTGGAGTTTGGTTAGCAAACTAGTACCTTAAAATAATTAAATAAAAAAAACCTCTTAGTTTACTAAGGGGTTTTTTTTATCTTCACATAAAATTTTTGTTATGAAGTATGTATATATATTTTTAGTTGTAATATTTTTTGGTTGTGGTGGAAGCGATGACAGTGTCGCGGTAATGCCTCCAGTAGCAGCAAATGATACTGTAAGCACTTTAGAAAACACCTCAATATCAATAAGTGTTTTAAGTAATGATTCGCTTAAAAACAATGCTAAGCTTAATAATTTTGATACGTCTACAAGTCAGGGTGGATCTATTATTGAAGCCTCTAACAAACTTATTTATACTCCTGCAAATAATTTTACAGGGACAGATGTTTTTACATATACTATTTGTGACGGCTTAAGTACTCCAAATTGCGCAACAGCTTCGGTAACCGTTACTGTAAATGATACGGGTAACCCAGCTGTCGAAAATGATACTTTAGAAGTTATAGAGAACACGACAACACTCATTACAACCTTATTGGATAACGACACAATAGTAGATAATGCTACGTTAACTTCAATAGATAGTTCATCTAGCTCTGGTATGGTAATATTAAATGATGATGATACAATTTCTTATACATCGTTAAACGGTTTTTCTGGTCAAGACACATTTACTTATACATTATGCGATAATGACCTTACGCCTACTTGTGTAACTGCAACCGTAACGATAACCGTAATAGATGAAGGGAACCCAACGGCCGTGAATGATGCTTACTCAGTTGTACAAAATGAAGTAAAAATAATTTCTGATATTTTAAATAACGACGACACAACTGATGACGCTATACTAACATCATTAGATAATACAGGAACGCAAGGTGCAGTAGTTTTAAATACAGATGGCACAATAAGTTATACGCCTCAAAATGGTTTTACGGGTACAGATTCGTTCACGTATACCATTTGTGATGATGACACACCCAATAATTCATGTTCTACTGCTACCGTAACCCTTACGGTTATTGCCCCTTTAAATTTCAATATACCTCCTGATTTAGTAGATTATTATAATGGTGTTATATTTTCTGAAGATTCAGATTTAATGTTAAATCAATTAGAAGATCATACAAAATCAAACCACACAACTATACTAACTTATATTCAAAGACATCAATATTTATATTTGGCAGATGCCGATTTAACAAATCCTGATAATGTGGTTTTAATATACTCTGGTGAAAGAAGATATTGGGAAGAGTATCAAGGTAACCCAAATCATAGTCCGTTAACTTTTAATACAGAACATGTGTATCCACAATCATTGTACGCAGGTGGCGATGGCGGTGAAGCTAAAGATTTAATTGTGAAGGCAGATTTGCACCATTTAAGAGCTTGTGACGCTGGCACAAATACTAGCCGTAGTAACAATTCTTTTGTTGATGGTTCTGGAAACTACGAGTTAATCAATGGTGAGTGGTTCCCTGGAGATGAGTGGAAAGGTGATATAGCCAGAATGATTCTATATTTAAATATCAGATATGGCGAATCGTTTTCTAGAGTAGGATCCTTAGAATTATTTTTAAAGTGGAATATAGAAGATCCTGTTTCAGAATTCGAGGAACAAAGAAATGATGTTATTTATGCAGCCCAAGGCAATAGAAATGCATTTATTGATAATCCTTATCTAGCAACCTTAATTTATGGAGGTACTGATGCAGCAAATACATGGGAATAATAAATTAAAATATCTAAAAAAGCCGTTTCTAAAAAGAAGCGGTTTTTTTATGAATTAAAATCATTATTTTTGACATGTTAAATAAAAACACAAAATCATGTACGAAGCTATACAAGTATTACATTCATATTGGGCCTATTTAGTACTTCTAATTTTAATAATTGCCGTAGTTAATGCTATTGTTAAAACTGTTGGAGGAAAAGAGTATAGTGCAAACGATTTTAGAATTTCTTTATTTACTTTAATCGTTTCTCATCTTCAATTACTTATTGGGTTTATTCTATATTTTGTATCACCAAGATTCGCTGTTTTTGGAGAACTTGGAATGGGAGGTGTCATGAAAGATGCCGTAAATAGATTATATCTTATAGAACATCCATTAGTAAATATTATCGTTGTAGTTTTAATCACTATCGGGTACTCAAAACATAAGAAGAAGTTAACGTCTTCGCCAAAACTTAAAACCATAGCAATTTTTTACACCATAGCATTAGTATTGTTAATATCAAGAATTCCTTGGAGTGCCTGGTTAAGTTAGAATCAGGCTATTTTACTTCTTTAATCAAATAGATGTAAACAGGAAAGTGGTCACTAAAACCATTGCTAAATCCGCTATCATTCCAACTTCTAAAAGGATACCCTTTGTATTTTCCTTTAGGGGTAATTAAATAGTTTTTATTAAATATTCCAGCTTGGTAATATCTAAAAGAGGTGTAATCTTTTTCTAGTAAAGTTTTAGAGACTATAATTTGGTCAAATAAACTCCAATTGTCTCGGTAAGCAGTGGTTCCCAGACCATCTCTATAAAATTTTTCGAATGGATTATAAAGACCTTTAAAATCAACTTTTTTACGTTTTCTTTTCGCTTTTAGAACATTCTTCACGCTTGGGTTTGTAGGATCGTCGTTCAAATCTCCCATTATAATTACTTTTGCATAAGGATCTTGAGCTTGAAGCGAATCCAAAATGCGTTTATTTAACTTGGCAGCAGCAACACGTTTAGGTCTGCTTCTTGCTTCGCCGCCTCGTCGAGAGGGCCAGTGATTCACTATCATATGAATTAAATCACCTTCAAGTTTACCACTTACCAATAGTTGATCTCTTGTTGTAATTTGTTTTTGAGTTTGGGTATCATAAATTTTTAATTCATGAGCGCTTGAACTTATTGGCGTGAATAAACTTTTTTGATACAATAAAGCTACATCAATCCCTCTTGAATCGGGAGAATCATAATGAACAATACCATAATTTTTTTCTAGCAATGTAGAATCGTTTACAATATCTTCTAAAACATCTTTGTTTTCAACTTCACAAACCCCTAAAATAGCTGGTGTATTATGAGTTACATCCTTACCTATTTCAGCAATAACTCTAGCCATATTGGTTATTTTTCGCCTATAGGCTTCTCCTCGATTTGTTTTTAGTTCCATAATGGGACTATAATCATCGAACTTTATTGGGTCATTTATAGTATCAAATAAGTTCTCTAAATTGTAAAAAGCAAGTGTGTGAATTTTGAATTTTTTGTCTTGAGCATGCGTAGAAATAAAAAGACTCAAAAATAAAATAGATATAACAAGTTTTAAAAAATTCATTCAGTCAACGTAAAAGATTAAAATGGCTACAACACAAAACCTAAGCCAAAGTTATGATTTTAATTTTTTTTGTAATAATTTAGTTACGTTTTTATATTATTGGTGTCTTAAAGATAACTATGAATAAATTAAACTTCATTTTTATATTCGGATTTTTTACAATGTCCCTATATTCTCAGCAAACTATTGTTAAGGGAAGTGTTAAAGATGCAGTTTCTTTTCAGCCCATTTTAAATGTTGCTATTTCTTTAGAAGAGACTAACCTGTCTACGCTTACAGATACTCAAGGTGAATTTGTTTTCGCATCAAATATTCCTTTAGGAGAACAAATATTGAAAATTTACAAATCAGGATATATCATAAAACGTTTTCCAATAATTGTGAATGAAGGCAAAGTTGTAGATATAACGGATATGACTTTAGAGCGCGATTTATCTCAAAGTCAAGATTTATTTACAATTACACTTTCGGATGATGAATTAGATAACGATGCCAGTGGTGCCGATAATATTACGGGTTTACTATCGGCTTCTTTAGATGTGTTCCAGCGCACTGCCGCTTTTGAATTTAGTCAATCATTTTTCAGGTTAAGAGGGTTAGATTCGGAAAATGGTTCGGTACTTATCAATGGTATTTCTATGAATAAACTCTTCAACGGGAGGCCCCAGTGGAGTAATTGGGGCGGTTTAAATGATGTGATGAGAAATCAAGAATTAACTTCAGGCTTAGCACCATCTAGTTATAATTTTGGAGGTGTATTAGGAACTACCAATATCAACGTAAGAGCTTCTCGGGCTAGGGAAGGGAGCCGAATTACGTATTCTTCTTCAAACAGAAGTTATTCCAATCGTTTAATGGCAACTTATGCATCAGGACTTTTAGAGAATAATTGGGCATATACTATTTCATTAGGAAGACGTTGGGGGAATGAAGGCTATCAAGATGGGACACTTTACGATGCGAATTCCTTCTTTCTATCTGTTGAAAAAAAACTTAACAACAAGCATAGTTTAAACTTCACTGGGATGTATGCGCCAAATCGGAGAGGGAAATCTTCACCCAACACTCAAGAAGTTTATGATTTAAAAGACATAAAATATAATGAATATTGGGGTTGGCAAGATGGAGAAAAGCGGAATTCAAGAATTAAAGAAGTAGAAGAACCTGTTTTTATGTTGAATCATTATTGGAATTTATCTTCAAAAACAGCTATTAACACCAATGTTGCATATCAATTTGGAAAATTGGGAAATAGCCGTTTGGACAATAACGGCACAGATTTGGTAAATGGATTTCCTGAAGGTGGTGGCGCTAATCCAAGCCCTAGCTATTATCAAAAATTACCAAGTTATTTTGAACGAAATTTTCCGGATGATTTACAATTTGCATACACCGCATTGCAAGAGTTTGAAAATAATGGACAAATAGATTGGAATGCATTGTATCAAGCCAATGTTTCAAATACTCAAACCGGAGGAAATGCTATTTATGCTTTGTATGAAGATAGAGTAGATGATTCACAATTCACATTTAATTCTATTTTAAATTCTGAGTTAAACGATAATGTAGTATTCAATGCGGCATTAAATTATCAAAGGTTAAAATCGGAAAATTATGCTCAAGTTCTGGATTTATTTGGGGCTGAAACCTATTTGGATATCGATCAATTTGCTACAGATATTGATGAGGCTCAAAATGATTTACAAAATCCAAACAGACTGCTAGGTGAAGGCGATACCTTTAAATACAATTATAATCTTTCTGCTAACATATTAAATGCATATGCACAAGCTCAGTTTACCTATAACACATTAGATTATTATATTTCAGGAAGTTATACAAATACTCAATATCAAAGAGAAGGCCTATATCAAAATGGGGCTTTCCCTGATTCGTCTTTAGGTAAAGGTGAAAAATTAAACTTTATGGGTTTTGGTGTAAAAGGAGGAATGACTTATAAAATTTCTGGGAAGCATTTACTGAATTTTAATGGCGGGTATATTACTAGGGCACCATCACTCCGAAACACCTATTCAAATTCAAGAGAAAACCATAATATCGTTCCGAATATCACTGAAGAAAAGATAGGGTCTACAGATTTAAGTTATATTTTTCGTTCACCAATAATTAAAGCTAAAATAACTGGATATTATACCAAAATACAAGATGCCAACGAAATCTCTTTTTTCTTTGCGGATGGTATTGGTGGTGATAATGTGGCTTTTGTACAAGAGATTTTACAAGGAGTTGATAAACAGCATATAGGTGCAGAACTTGGTATTGAGGCGCAGGTAACACCAACCATAAAATTGAAAGGTGCAGCCTCAGTGGGGCAGTTTACCTATGCCAATAATCCAAATTTATATTTAACTACAGAAGCTGATGAAGAATCTGTAGAAGCAGGCTTCGTGAACGGTTTTAAAGATTTTGGGGAATCAAATTTAAAAGATTATAAAATAGCAGCAGGACCGCATCGGGCGTATTCCGTCGGGTTTGAATATCGAGATCCTGACTATTGGTGGTTTGGTGCTACGGCTAATTTTTTCACAAATACATATATTGATATAAGTCCGTTAACGCGTTCTTCAAATTTCACAACCGATTTTGATGGCAATACGTTTAACGATTATGATGAAGATTTGGCCAGAGAATTACTAAAGCAAGAACGTTTTGATGATTATATGGTAGTAAATTTGGTAGGAGGAAAATCATGGAAAATTGGAAGTAAATACATTAGTTTTTTTGCGAGTGTAAATAACCTTTTAGACGAAGTATTTAAAACAGGAGGTTTTGAACAAGGGAGAAATGCTAATTATCGAGAGTTGAGAATTGATAAAGCGCTGGATACACCAGTTTTTGGTTCTAAATATTGGTATGGTCGTGGTGCGACCTATTTTTTGAATGTGAATTATAGGTTTTAAGCCTGAGTTGTTGCCTTGAAGGGGCTTTGGTGTTTTCACTCTTAGTGAGTTATATGATCAATATAAATAGTGTCCTGTCCTGAAGTTTCAGGATCTAAAAACATAAATGATTTGTCAGGTTGAGCGTAGTCGAAACCTACAGTAAATCTATAAATATAAATTATGAAAACAAATACTAGCAAAATAGCATTTATCTTCATTGGAATGTTACTGATTTTTATGTCTTGTGTGCAAGATGATGATTATGGTACGCCTAATATCTCAGATGAAGAACCAAATATTACAAACGAACAATTAATCACCTTTAAAGCTATTAAATCTCTTTACGAACAAGCCGTAAATGGAGGAAATACAACTGCAGTTATAAATGATGATGTTTATATTGAAGGCTATGTGGTGTCTTCGGATAAAGCAGGGAATTTTTTTGAGGAATTAATCATTCAGAATAAAATAGATGATAGTAGCCCTGATAACGACCCAAGATTAGGATTTAAGATTGATATTAATGTGAGTAGTTTATCTGATACCTATCAATTTGGTCAAAAAGTATACGTAAAATTAAATGGATTAACCGTTGGAGAAACTAGTGGCGTGATTACTATTGGTAAAGGTGATGCGGTTAATGTCGAACAAATTCAAGCTGCCGAATACAAAGGTATTGTTTTGAGAACCAATGAAATAGTTGATATAAAACCTAAGATTTCTGGTTTAGCAGATTTAACTGAAAACGATGAAAACACTTTGATTCAGTTAACTAATATGCAATTAAACCGATTTGAATTGGGAGCAACCTTTGCAAGCGAGTCTTTCGATGAATTTGATGGCTTACGTTTATTAGAAAGTTGCGATTCTGGTATTCAAATGATTATGCAAACTAGCACGTTTTCAGATTTTAAATCCTTGATAGTGCCTCAAGGAAAAGGAACTGTAACAGGCATTTTTAGTCGCGATTTTAGAGATAATTTTAATGTACTAGTCATCAATAGTTCTGTGGCTATTAATTTTGATAGTAATGAGCGTTGCGACCCGTTGGAATTAACCTGTGGTTTAGCTTCAACAATAGGTACAGAGAATTTGTTGACTGAAGATTTTGAACCTCAAAAAAACAACAAACCTATAGTTATTGATGGGTGGGTAAATTATATGGAAGCAGGCTCTGAGGCATGGGAAGGTTATTCCTCAACATCATCCAATGCGTCTTTGGGTCGCTCTGCTAGATTTCAATCAGGCAGTTCAGGTGATGCAAGTAATATAGGTTGGTTAATTACACCTGCCATAGATTTGGATGCTCAAGATGGTGAATCCTTGCGTTTTAAAACATCTAATAGTTTAGCAGATAGTAGCTATATGGAAGTCTTGTATTCTCTGGATTGGGATGGTATTGAAGCTAATATAACTTCAGCAACTTGGGGTGTGTTATCTGCCGCATATGTAGTAAAGGATTCTGATTCTTTTGCGCCTTGGTTTAGTTCTGGTAATGTTGATTTATCTTGTGTTTCAGGAACCATTTACATTGCATTTAAATATACAGGAAGTGGTCAAGGTACTTTTGATGGGATTTATGAATTGGATGAGATTAGTGTTGATTATATGGAATAGTAAAACATTAGTGATACCTTTGTGCTAATTATTATTTTATGACCACATTCGACTCCCTTTTCTTTCGCTTTTTTCAACATTACAAAACCAAAAAGAGCAAAAAAGCTAACGGTATTGCTACCTTTTACATTACGGTTTTACAATGCAGTTTACTATTACTTTTAGGTGTCTTTTTTGCAGGCTTTTTTAGGCAAATGCATGTAGATACGATGTCTGCAAGTAAGGCATGGACATTATTTGTATTAGTTGCTATTTTTATTTATTTCAAAAATTGGATGCAATACGGAGGCAGAAAACGAAAAGTTCTAAATGCTAAAATAATTAAAAACAAAAAATTGTCTTATAATATTTGGTTCCTTTGGTTGTTACCTATTGCTATTTTGGGTTTAACGTATGTTCTTTTTCAAGCAACTTAATCACTTCTTAAAAATAGTATACACTGGAAAATGATCACTGTATCCGCCTTTATATTTAGGGCCAACATAAGTTCTAAAAGGTTTGCCTTTGTACCTTCCCTTAAGCAGTTTTAAAAAGTCATCATCAAAAATATTGGCTTTGTCAAAACTTAAAGTATCAGGGGTAGCCTCAAAAAAGTTGGTAGAAAAAAGTATTTGGTCAAATAAATTCCATTGGTAGTTATAGGTGGTCGTTCCTCTAGAATACGTATGTAAAACTTCCATAGGATTAAATAAACCTAGACTATCAACCATTCGTTTAATACTATTACTGGTAGGATCATCATTAAAATCGCCAATAACTACTATTTTAGGATTACTATATTTAATATTCAAATCATTTATTATTTCTATGACTTTATCGGCAGCAGCAAAACGTTTATGTTCTGTTTCTTTGGCTCCTTCACGTCTAGACGACCAATGGTTTGCAATAACATGAATTTGTTCGCCATCGAGTAATCCAGAAACTAATAAAATATCTCTGGTGTAATCAGTCTCGCCATCATCCCTTGTAAGATGTACCCTAAATGATTCCGAGTGTTCTACCTCAAAAGCATCAGAGTCATACAATAAAGCTACATCAATACCGCGTTCATCTAAAGAGTCATAATGCACGTAACCATAATTAATAGCTTCCAAATGTTTTGAAGCTATTAAATCTTCAATAGCTTTAGCGTTTTCAACTTCTGCTAAACCAACAATAGCGGGATGCTTTCCAGTTTCCTTTTTCCCAATATTAGAAATAGCAAACCCTAACTTTCTGAGTTTGTTTTTGTAACGTTTTGGCGTCCATTTTTTTTCAGATCTAGGTAAAAAATCATTGTCATGAGTATTTGGATCGTCCTCAAAATCAAATAAGTTTTCAAGATTGTAAAATGCAATAGTTTGCAAATCATCACGAACGGGAATAGCTTCTAAATCGCCTGTCATAAATCAAAAATAGGCTTAAAAATATTAAAAATAAAACGCTAGCAATTATGTAACTTTGTAATATGATAGAAAAGAAAGATATTGCTTTAGAACGTGCGGTTTTAATAGGTGTTATCACTAAAGATCAAAATGAAGAAAAGTCTAAAGAATATTTAGATGAACTAGAGTTTTTAACTTTTACAGCTGGTGGTTATGCGGCAAAACGTTTTACGCAAAAAATGGATATGCCAAACCCTAAAACCTTTATAGGAACGGGTAAAATGGAAGAGGTGCGTAAATATATTGAAGAGCACGATATAAGTACTGCTATTTTTGATGATGAATTATCCTCAGCACAAGAACGTAATATTAGTAAAATTCTTGATGTTAAAGTATTAGATAGAACCAATTTAATTCTGGATATTTTTGCACAACGTGCGCAAACAAGTTATGCAAGAACTCAGGTAGAATTGGCACAATGCGAATATTTACTTCCACGTTTAAGAGGAATGTGGACGCACCTTGAACGCCAAAAAGGGGGTATTGGAATGCGTGGACCTGGAGAAACCGAAATTGAAACAGATAGACGTATTGTTCGTGATAAAATCACACTATTAAAAGCCCGTATAAAGACCATTGACAAGCAAATGTCAGTGCAACGCGGAAACCGTGGTAAAATGGTTCGTGTCGCACTTGTTGGTTATACCAATGTTGGTAAATCTACCTTAATGAATGTTATTAGTAAAAGTGATGTGTTTGCAGAAAATAAATTATTTGCTACACTTGATACCACCGTTAGAAAAGTAGTTATTCAAAACCTTCCTTTTTTATTAAGCGATACTGTTGGTTTTATTCGTAAGCTTCCAACACAATTGGTTGATAGTTTTAAAAGCACACTCGACGAGGTTAGAGAAGCCGATTTGTTGCTTCATGTGGTAGATATATCACATCCTAATTTCGAAGAACATATCGCTTCTGTAGAGAAAGTTTTAGGTGAAATAAAAAGCGGCGATAAACCAACTATTATGGTCTTCAATAAAATTGATGCTTATCAGGCAGAGCCTTTTGCTGAGGATGATTTAGAAACAGAAAGAACGGCAAAACACTATTCTCTTGATGAATGGAAGAGTACCTGGATGAATAAGGTTGGCAACAATGCGTTATTTATTTCTGCACTAAATAAAGAGAATTTAGAAGATTTCAAAAAACGTGTTTACGATGAGGTTCGCGAAATTCACGTTACGCGTTTTCCATACAATCACTTCTTGTACCAAGATTATAATGAAGAAGGTTTAGTCCAATAATATTTGGATTTGTACCTACAAGTACTCGCTTATACACCTCTATGGGCTTTCCACTACTATTCCTAAAACGAAAAATGCGCTTCCTTGAAAAAGGGAAGCGCATTTTTTATAACATCTTTAATATTAAAGCGGGTTAAAACTTATAGCTTAAACCAAGGGTATAGTATGATTGTAAATCATTATCAACATCATCAAAAGATGTTGCAGTAGCTGGTACTTGGGCTAGAGCATAGTTTAAAGCTTCTTGCTTGTTGCTTCTTAGACCAAAATCAAAACCAACACCAATCATTTTCCAAAGTGTGTAGCTAAATGAGTTAGACCATGTCCAGTTAGAGAAGTCGCCAGACTTATAACTTTGAAAAGCAGATAAGTTAGTTTTAAAATTAACAGCACCAATTTGTCTTGTATAGTCTGCAACAATTTTAGCACCCAACGATGATTCAAAAACAGAATTGCTATCAGCAAAAACAAAGTTGTAGTTTAAAGGGTGAATAACCACTATTAAATTTTCAATAGGTGTCCATGTAAAACCAACACCAACGTCTAAGTAACCTGGGTCATTAAAATTGGTTAAAAGTGTTGTTCTGTATTCTGCTAATGCAGAAACGGCTATGTTTTTCGCAATATTTCTACCGTATAAAGAAGAAATATTAAACACATCAGTAGTTGGTTCAAAACTATTGTCGTCATCAGTTCCGTTATCTTTGTCGTCTAGTTTTACCCAGCTCAAATTTGTAGTTAGTGAGTTTCTCCAAAAGAATTTATCTTCAATTAAATTAGCAAAAGCATTAACAGTAAAACCAATATTTCCAGAAGCATTGTTTGGTTTGTCTTGAGCATACCAGTTGCTAAAGTTGGATAAACTTCCACCAATAGTACCAAAAGCACCCTTTTTCCAACCCGGAAGAGCGTTAATTTTTGCCTGTAAGGCATTTGCTTCAGCTTGAGCTGCATCAGCAATAGCTTGTTTCTCAGATTTTTGAGTCTGTAATTCCTCTTTTGTTTGAGCATTCATCGAAACCATTCCGATAAGTAATGCAAATAATAATAATGTTCTTTTCATTTCTTTAATTTTATTTAAATATAATAATTTTTCAAATAGGTTAATTTTTTTATGATATAAACGTTTAAAATGGGACTATTTAATGCAATTGTAAAACTGATTTTAATTTAATTATTTATTTTGATTTGTGTATTTGACACTTATCTTAAACTAAAGTCACTTATAATATTATTTTTTTTTGAAAAGTGGTACAGAAGAGCAAGCCTCTCCATACATGATAGACTTAGCTAATGGCTTTAACTTATTAGAAAGCATGATATAAGCATTTTGTGGAACAGGTTTTTTGGAGCAACCTTTTATTATAATAGGTTTGTCTTTGAAGTCTGAGATTTCAAGGTCGTTTATAATGTCTTGGTAAATAGAAGTTTCTAAATTATCAAGAGTTCCAATAACGATTTTTTTAGCGTATGGCTCTAGTTGAATACTTAAAAGCATATATGCCCAACCTGGAATTATTGCATCTGTGCTGCAAGTTAGAGCAACAAAATTATTTTGATATTGACTCCAATCAAACTCCGCTACTTGGTTTCTAAAGTCTTTTTCGCGAAGCACAAAACCTTCAAATAGCCAGTCTTTAATATCAAACAATACACGCTTCCCGTCTGGATAAAAATCCTCTAGGTCAATGGTAACTAATTTGCTACTCGCAACACGATTTATTATTTCGTCTTTCAAAAAGTAAAATATTAAGTTGTTTGTACGTCTCTTATTAAGTTGAAATAGTTTTGCTGTCTAGAGCATCCCTAATTCTAACTTTGCTTCTTCGCTCATCAACTCTTGAGTCCAGGGAGGATCAAAAGTAATTTCTACTTCGGCTCCTTTTACAGCATCTAATGATTTAACTTTTTCTTCAACCTCTAATGGTAATGTTTCTGCAACTGGGCAGTTAGGTGTTGTTAAAGTCATTAAAATTTTAACATCAAAATCCTCGTTTACAAATACGTCGTAGATCAAGCCTAATTCGTAAATATCAACTGGTATTTCTGGATCGTAAATCGTTTTAAGTACGTTTACTATTTTTTCACCTAATTCGGCAGTATCTATTGTATTACTCATCTTAATTTAGCTGTGTTTGGTATGCTATAGCATACATTTTTAATTGCTTCACCATACTTACTAATCCATTAGCTCGTGTTGGTGATAAATGCTCTTTTAAACCAATTTTATCAATGAAATCCATATTTGCATCAATAATATCTTTTGGATGTTGATTTGAAAAGGTTCTGATTAAAATGGCGACAATACCTTTTGTGATAATAGCATCACTATCAGCAGTAAATTCAATTTTATCATCTTTCATTTCAGCATGCACCCATACTTTACTTTGGCAACCTTTAATAATATTACTATCGTTTTTATATTGGTTGTCAATTAAGGGTAAATCTTTCCCTAAATCAATCATATATTGGTAGCGTTCTTCCCAATCTTCAAACATTGAGAATTCGTCTATTATTTCGTTTTGGATGTCTTCAATACTCACAATTACATTTTTTTACAAAAATACAATAACAAAAGTTGCTATTCAATGTTTTCTCCTATTGATAGGATTTCTTTAACTAAAACTGAAATTTCTTTGGGAGGGTTTCCATGATCGAAACTATTGGTTTCATATGTAGAATCTTTATGTTTTATGGTTAGTCTAGCAATAGCTGCGCCATCAAATTGAAACCTTTTGGAAGGAGCTTCAAGTTCTGTTATTTTTTCTATTTCGATAGTATTAATAAGTGTAATGAGTTTTTTCCAGTCTGCTTCAGAACACGTCTTTGCTTTTGCACTACCATCTCTTTTGCTTATAATAGAAACCGCTTGATTATTAATATTTATTTGTTGGTAACTACCTCGAGAAGCTGCTGTGTATTCAATAACATAATCGTTGTTTTGTTTTGCGATTAACAAAACAATTTTGTCTTTTAAAAGCGTTAATTCGTTGTTTTTTAATGTAAACGAATTAACTTGAGATAGCACATCAAACATATTATGTTCAATGCTGTTTGCTTCTTCTCCACACATCATTCTTGTCGATGCTGTAGGGCCAAATGTTATGTTGTTTTCGGTAATTGTATAAGAGCCATTAAAGCGGTTACAGCCAGAAAAACCAGAAACGCGATTTGTGTTTTCGTCAAAATTTATTTCAGGAGTAATGGCTAATGTATTATTTTTCCCTAAAGTGGTAACTGAATAAAGTCCAGATAATTTTTGCATTGTATTCTCTTGTATCGACATAATAGCATTTGTGCTTCCACATGATTTTAGTGATAGAAGCATTAATAATAGTAAACTAAATTTCATTTTTTATATGTTTTGATTCTAATTATAATATACAAAAAAGACGCCAAAGTTGGCGTCTTTTTAATTTTTATAAGCTTGGACTAAAAATTAGTTTCCTGCCATTGCTGCTCTAGCTTCACCTGGAACAAAAATAGAACGCATTCTGTTACGTTGCCCATCAGTAAACATATACATGCAATTATCATATGTGTAATCCATATAATTCATGGTCATGTCTGCAGTTTTGCAACTTACAGATGGGAATGTAGGACAGCCACCGTTAGAAGAATTTGAAGATGGAGTATCTGCAACAAAATCATCTTGACGACATCTACCATCACCCCAAATATGGCGTAAATTTAAATAATGACCTACTTCATGAGTTGCTGTTCTTCCCGCTCCATAAGGACCACCAGTGTTGCCAAAATAATCTCCACCTAAAACAATACCATCAGTTGCTTCGTTACCGCCAGGAAATTGAGCATATCCTAAAATACCACCACCAATATTACAAACCCAAATATTCATATGAGTTTCTGGATTTATTGGAGGGTAATCAGCTTTTACTGAGTTGTTTGTTCCCCAAGACGACTTAGAATCGTCATATCTAAAAGTACCTGCTAAACTAAAGCTAAATCCGGCATCTGTAGCATCATTAGCAAATGTAGTTCCACTAGGGAGTTGGTCCGTATTTTTGTCTCTAAAATCTGCATTTAAAGTAGCCATTTGAGTTGTTACTTGCTCATTACTAATAGTACTAGCATCGGGATACACAATATGTATATAAACAGGAATATTAATTACTCCCATGCCATCATCAATAGGAGCAACATCAACATCTGAGTCACCGCCGCCGCCACCGCCACCGCCTGGTTTCGTGGGTTTTCCTTTGCCTGCTATAAATTTTCTAGTATGTAATTCGATATTATACATTTTTTTAGCTAGACCAGGATTTTCATTAAGTTGTCTGTTTAATACAGTCATTGACGCACAAGATTTACTAGCATTTTTTTTGTTATCCGATTTTGCAGCCTCATCACTGTCTGCATCAGTATAAACATAAAAATCGCTCATGTCAATTTGTTGTTCTTGCACGATTTCATTTTTGTCAGCATCACATGCAGTGAACAGAAAGGCTAAGGCAGCCATGCTTAAAAGTAATTTTTTCATAGTTAATATATTTGAGTTAGTCACTGCGAAATATATAATTATTTAATAAAAAAAACGAGGAATAGTTAGTTTTTTTATTAAATTTTATATGAAATATGAAAATATTGGCGTTTTTAGTGATAAAAAATCAATATGTAGCGTAAAATAGTTCAGCCGTGAAAGTATTTTAAGACAGCATCATTTTAGCTTTCTTAACAGCTTCAATAAATGTGTCAATTTCAGCTTTAGTATTATAAAATGCAAATGAAGCTCTCACTGTTCCAGGAATTTTATAGAAATCCATAATAGGTTGTGCACAATGGTGTCCGGTTCTAACCGCTATACCTAATTTATCTAAAATAGTGCCAACATCGTATGGGTGAATGCCTTTCAAATTAAAAGAAATTACGGAGGTTTTATGTTTAGACGTACCGTAAATTTTTAAACCTTCAATTTCCAATAATTTGGTGGTACCATATTCCAGTAATTCGTTTTCGTAAGCTGCAATATTTTCAAAACCAATACCATTCATATAATCTATAGCCGCTCCAAAAGCGATACCTCCACATATATTTGGCGTTCCGGCTTCAAATTTATGAGGTAAATCTGCATAGGTGGTTTTTTCAAAGCTTACTTCAGCAATCATTTCTCCACCACCTTGGTAAGGTGGTAATTTTTTTAACCATGATTCTTTTCCGTACAGCATACCAACTCCTGTTGGGCCGCATATTTTGTGAGCAGAAGTCACATAAAAATCTGCATCTAAAGCTTGAACATCTGGTTTGATGTGCGGTGTAGATTGCGCACCATCTATTAAAACAGCTGCGCCTATTTTGTGCGCTTCTTCAATGATATATTCAATAGGATTTATAGTTCCTAAAGCATTTGATATATGATTAACAAAAACCAGTTTGGTGTTTTTAGATAACAATGTATCAAATTTCGACATGATGAGTTCTCCTTCTTCATTCATAGGAATGACTTTTAGAGTTGCTCCCGTACGTTCACACAACATTTGCCAAGGCACAATATTACTATGGTGTTCTAAAGCGGAAACTATAATATCATCTCCTTTTTTTAAAAGAGAAGAAAAACCATTTGCTACCAGATTAATGCTGTGTGTAGTACCTGATGTGAAAATGATTTCATGTGAAAACTTTGCATTAAAATGTGATTGTATTTTAAGACGCGCCTGTTCGTATAAATCTGTGGCTTCTTGACTTAAGGTGTGTACACCACGATGAATGTTGGCATTATAATTTGAATAGTAATCTACAATAACATCAATTACCTGTTTTGGTGTTTGTGAAGTTGCAGCATTATCAAAATATACTAAAGGTTTGCCATTGACTTTGCGAGAAAGAATGGGGAAGTCTTTTCTTATGGCTTCTACGTTGAACATAGCATTTATGTCTAGCCCCGATTGAGGCATTTGTTGGAGCTCCTCGCAGAGAGCGACTGCTGAAAGCGGGATTAGCTTCAAATTAAATTTTTACTGATACTGAAACCAGTTCAGTACTAAAGGTCAAACCCAATATTAACACCTAATTTGTTGGCGATAATATTGGTGATACGTTGTTTTAATTCGGGTATTTTAACCGATTTAATCACATTATTACTAAATGCATACATTAAAAGTGCCTTGGCTTCCTTTTCTGGAATACCACGTGAACGCATGTAAAACATGGCGCTTTCGTCTAGCTGACCAATAGTACAACCGTGTGAGCATTTTACATCATCAGCAAAAATTTCTAATTGTGGTTTGGTGTTTATAGATGCTTTATCACTAAGTAAGATGTTGTTATTAGCTTGAAATGCATTAGTTTTTTGCGCTTCTTTATCGACCAAAACTTTACCATTGAAAACGCCTGTAGAACTATCGGCAAAAATACCTTTATAGTCTTGGTGACTTTCGCAATTTGGTTCTATATGGTGTACCAAGGTGTTATGATCCACATGTTGTTTGTTGCCAATAATAGTGATGCCTTTTAGTGTAGAATCGATACGCTCTCCTTCTTGAAAGAAGCTTAAGTTGTTACGCGTTAATTTACCGCCAAAAGTGAAGGTATGCACTGAGGCTAAACTTTCTCGTTTTTGTTTGATAAACGTATTATCTATCAAAGATGCATTTTCGTTATCATTTTGAATTTTATAATAATCGACAATGGCACGTTTGTTAGCGAAAATTTCGGTAACACTATTTGTTAATACTGGGTTGCTTGTTAAACTTTGATGACGCTCTAAGATTTGCACATGTGAATTCTCTTCAACTACAACTAAATTACGTGGTTGTAACATGGTAGCAGATTCATTTCCTGTTGAAAAGTGTAAAATTTGAATTGGTTTTCGTACAATTTTGTTTTTAGGAATATGAATGTAAGCACCTTCACTTGAAAAGGCTGTGTTTAATGATGATAAACTATCTTTTGTGGCAGCTTTATTGAAGTAATTTTCAATAATTAGTTGGTATTTTGGTTTGTTTAAAGCTGATGACATCAAACATACATCTATCCCGTCGTGTGTAGTTTGAGATAAATGAGACGAGTACTTACCATCAATAAAAATGATTTTATAGGTATCAATATCGTGGATAAAATACTTTTTTATATCCTTATACTCTAAAGCATTCTCTTGTTTTGGAAAAACGCTGTAATCTTCTTTTAAAATACTGTTTAAAGAGGTGTATTTCCAATCTTCTTCCTTTTTTGAAGGAAAGCCTTTTTCTTCAAAGACCTTTATAGCATCAGTTCTAACATCATGAACATATCCATCTAAATCGACATGGTTTTCAAATGCTAAAAATGATGATACTAATTTTTCTTTTAAATCCATTTGCTTGGTATTAAGCGTTCACTTCGTCTTTAATCCAATCGTATCCTTTTTCCTCAAGCTCGTGAGCTAATGCTGCAGTACCTGATTTTACAATTCTTCCATTATAAATTACATGAACAAAATCTGGAACAATATAGTCTAACAAACGTTGATAATGAGTAATTACAATAACAGCATTATCTTTGCTTTTTAATTTATTAACACCATTTGCTACAATACGAAGTGCATCAATATCTAAACCAGAGTCTGTTTCATCAAGTATGGCTAATTTTGGTTCTAACATGGCCATTTGAAAAATCTCATTACGTTTCTTTTCACCTCCAGAAAAGCCTTCGTTTAACGAACGCGATAAAAACTTTCTATCAATTTCTAATAACTCCGATTTCTCACGAATCAATTTTAGCATCTCTTTAGCAGGCATATCTTTTAAACCTTTTGCTTTACGAGTTTCGTTGATGGCAGTTTTCATGAAGTTTGTTACAGAAACCCCAGGAATTTCTACAGGATATTGAAACGATAAAAACACACCCTTGTGAGCGCGTTCTTCGGCCGCTAATTCTTCAATGTCTTCTCCTTCAAAAATAATAGTTCCATCAGTAACTTCGTATTCCTCTTTTCCTGCAACTACGGATGCTAATGTGCTTTTTCCAGAACCATTTGGCCCCATAAGAGCATGAACTTCACCTGGTTTTATCTCAAGATTAATACCTTTTAAAATACTTTTACCTTCAACACTTGCGTGTAAATTGTTTATTTTTAACATGCTATTGATTTCCGAATTTTATAACTTTATTTTCTTCTTTTGAACCTGATTGTACATTCAAAATTTCCACAACTTCTACCTTGTTCTCCCAAAGAATTTTTTCGTCTTTTTGATTTGTGATTTTTCCTCGTATTTCTACCTGAACCATATCAGTTGGTTCAGATTTATGTTTTTCAGCTTGTTTTTGAAGCTCCTCTAATTTATCGGTAAGCAAAACACCATAAATTTCAGAATTTGTTTGAAGAACAGCAGCGCCATTATAGTAAACAAACTCACCTTTTAAAAGTGTAAGTTTATCACTTTGTTTTGCAGTTCTTTCTTCAACACCATTGATGATAGTATCTTCTGAATTTTTGGATTTCACATCTTTTTTACAGCTTATAAAAACTGAAAGACATGCCATTAAAATCAATGTTTTTTTCATTTTTATTAAATTATCCGACACTTCCTTCTAAACTTATTTCTAACAATTTTTGTGCTTCCACAGCAAACTCCATCGGAAGTTTATTTAGAACTTCTTTACTAAAACCATTTACAATTAATGCAATGGCTTTTTCGGTATCAATACCACGCTGATTACAGTAAAAAATTTGGTCTTCGCCAATTTTACTTGTCGTTGCTTCGTGTTCTATTATTGCTGTTTTGTTTTTAGCTTCTATATAAGGGAATGTATGTGCGCCACATTCGTTACCCATTAATAAGCTATCACACTGTGAAAAGTTACGGGCATTTTCTGCTCGTGAGTTTATTTGAACTAAACCACGGTAACTGTTCTGGGATTTCCCTGCTGAAATTCCTTTTGAAATAATAGTAGACTTCGTGTTTTTTCCTAAATGTATCATTTTAGTTCCTGTATCGGCTTGCTGATAGTTGTTTGTTACTGCTATTGAGTAAAACTCACCAACGGAATTATCACCTTTTAAAATACAAGAAGGGTATTTCCAAGTTACTGCAGAACCGGTTTCAACCTGTGTCCAAGAGATTTTTGCATTTTTCTCGCACAATCCACGCTTGGTTACAAAATTGTAAACTCCACCTTTGCCTTCAGTATTTCCAGGATACCAGTTTTGCACTGTCGAATATTTGATTTCAGCATCATCTAAAGCAATAAGTTCTACAACGGCTGCGTGTAATTGATTTTCATCTCTACTTGGTGCTGTGCAACCTTCCAGGTAACTTACGTAACTACCTTCGTCAGCAATTAAAAGGGTTCTCTCGAACTGACCTGTTCCTGCTTGATTAATTCTAAAATATGTAGACAATTCCATTGGGCAACGAACGCCTTTTGGAATATAACAGAATGATCCATCACTAAATACAGCAGAGTTTAGTGCCGCATAAAAATTATCTTTTGTAGGAACTATAGTTCCTAAATATTTTTTCACAAGTTCTGGATGTTCTTTAATAGCCTCAGAAATACTCATGAAGATAATGCCTTTTTCTCCTAATGTTTTCTTGAATGTAGTTGCAACAGAAACAGAATCAACAACAATATCCATAGCAATATTGTTCATCTTTTTTTGTTCATCAACAGAAATCCCTAATTTTTTATACATTGCAAGTAAATCTGGATCTACGTCGTCTAATGTTTTATTTGGGTCTACAGCTGTTGGTGCAGAGTAATAAGCTATGGCTTGAAAATCTGGTTTCTCATAATTAACATTTGCCCATTCAGGCTCTGTCATATCTTTCCAAACTTTAAAAGCGTCTAATCTCCAATCAGTCATCCATTGTGGCTCTTCTTTCTTTTTAGAAATGGCACGGACAATATCTTCATTTAAACCATTAGGAAATGTTTCTGATTCTATATCGGTATAAAAACCGTATTCGTATTCTTTAGTTTTTAGCTCTTCGCGTAAATCATCCTCGGTATATTTCGACATAATGCTTTCTGAATTTTAGAGTGAAAATGATTCGCCACAACCACAAGTGCGGTTAGCGTTCGGATTATTAAAGACGAAACCTGTTCCGTTTAATCCACCTGAATATTCTAATGTAGTTCCTATGAGGTATAAAAAGCTTTTTTTGTCAACTATAATTTTTACGCCATTGTCTTCAAAAACCTTATCACCTTCTTGTTGTTCTTTATCAAAATCTAAGTCATAAGATAATCCAGAGCAACCACCACTTTTAACACCTACCCGTACATAGTCTGTAGAGGCATTATAGCCATCATCAGTCATAAGCTCAACCACTTTATTTTTAGCTGTTTCAGAGACTTTTATCATATTTTATATTTATTAAATTTAGTTTTGAATTAATAATTTTATTAAGACAGTTTCTAAATAGAGCACAAATATACAATATAAGTCAATGAATATAGAACAACCTAACATTATATTAATATATAGTTTGATAGGTTTTTCTTATCAATTTATGAAGGTCTCAATTAAAGGTTGTTACCTTTTGGGGTTTGATTTTTATTAAGGAAAACTTTGGAAGATTAAGCAATTCTTCTTTTGAAAAGTATTGACGAGAATTTGTCGTTTTCTATGAGAGAAAGTAGAGTTATGGAGCCATCTTTTTGAAATTTAAAATAACTATTGCAGCATTTGCATATAAGCTCCGGCGTATGAGCAGTAGCTTTACTCAAGCGGAAATAGTTATGCCCATACGTTGAGCAAAAAATGTTAGATATTATTTTTCTATTCATAAAAGAACTCTTTGATGGGTACAATGTAACAAGAATGAACCAACTGATGGGTGAAAAACTTATTTTTTCGATTAAGTGTAATTATTTGTAGTATTAATCATATTTTTTATTTACTATTTATAAAATCATAATCCGAAAGAGATAGTAAAAAAGCTTTTAGATCAGCTTTGTCTTTATCTGTTAAGCCAACACCTCCTTGATCTACTTTTTTCATTAGTGGATCTATAGTCGAAGAGTTTTTTAAGCCTTGGCTGTAGTGGTTAATAACATCGTCTAAAGATGCAAACCTGCCATCATGCATATATGGTGCGGTAAATTCTAAATTTCTTAGCGATGGTGATTTAAACTTACCGTTATCCGCAGGGTCTCCTGTTACGGCTCCTAACCCCAAATCGGCAAACGTTTCATCCAAACCATTGTTATGAAATATATTGTCTGTCCAAAGTGGATTTTTATCGCTTCCATGGCAATGAAAACAATCTCCCTTTGCTTCATCCATAAATACATTAAAACCGTTAAGTTCTTCTGGACTTAAATTCAGTTCTCCTAAAAGAAATTTATCAAATTTTGAATTAGCAGAAATTAAGGTGCGTTCAAATTGTGCTATAGCTTTGGTAACTAAACTAGAATCTATATTTGAAGCTCCAAACGCTTTTTCAAATAAACTAGGATATTCTGCGTGTTGTTGTAGTTTTGATTCCACATCAGCCCAATTGCTTTTCATTTCAAATGGATCGGTAACAGGAACAAAAGCTTGATGTTCCAAACTAAACGTATTGCCATCCCAAAAGAATTTTTCATCATAATTCCAAGCCAAATTAAAAAGAGGCATAGAGTTTCGATTGCCAAAAATGCCATCAACACCATCGCTAAATTTGTCTGAATCGGTAAAAGCATTTTCTGGAGCATGACAGTCCACACATGCTAATGTATTGTCAATAGATAAAATAGGATCAAAAAACAACTTCTTCCCTAGGGCAATGCCTTCAACCGTTTGTGGATTATCAATTGGAATTACGGGAGCTAATATGTTATCCTCAAATAGTTTTGGGATATCAAGGGAACTTGGGGTGGCGAAATAGCGTTCGACAGATTCGTTATCGCAGGAAAAGCAAACAAAAAATATGATGATAATATGTACTTGCCATGTTTTCAATAGATACTATTTATTGGTTAACGGATTCTAAATTAAACACATTCTGACCATTTTCATACATCATTATTTGAGCTGATGAATTTGGCATTAGCATTTGGTTTAACACATTTAAATCCCAAGTGTTTGGATTTTTAAACCATTCAGCAATATTCATTTCTATATTAAAAGTAGCATTGTTTGTAATGTTAACAGCCCCTACATCAACTTCAAAAAAGGTGTCTTGAAATACTTGTGTTGCCCCAGAATTGTCTACCGCTCTAATGGTATGATAGGCATATCCTGTTTCAGTTGTGGTGTTATCAATAAATTTCCCTTCTAATTGCATATAATGATAGCCGCCACCCAGTAGTTCTGGAACATTCCATGAAGCTGAGTTTAAATCGATATAGTTTTCGTTGTAATTATCATCATTATCAAAACCAAATGTAAATGAAACTTTGCTGTAATCTCCATCGGGAATTGTGGTAATGGGTGTGAATGATTGATTGGTGTTATTGGTTACATCTACTAAATTATATCCATCTAAGATAAAAGTCTCACCACTTGATTTTTCAAAGGTTATTTTCGAGATGAGATAACGTAATTTGGTAATACTTAAATCTTCACCGTTCGCATTAGTATAAATTATGCTATTAAAATTTGCGTTTGAAACTGCTGTTCCATCCCAATTATGAGAAAATTTAAATGTAATTTGAACTTGTGAAACGTCCTTATCTTTATTACAAGACGTAAACATAAATAGTACCAGAATAATGAGGATTATTCTTTGCATTAATTTAATTTTAAAATTAGTAAATCACTAAAACCTTTATTTTCTAGGATATCTATATCCCTACTACTAGACTCTCCAACGGCTATTACTGTTCCATCATTCAATTCAACAGCATCGTATGCAAAATCAATTTCTGAACCTCCAATGGTTTTTTGCCATTTTAATTTACCATTACCATCTATTTTTATAACCCAGGCATCATTCTGCCCGTTGTTATTTGTTAAGTCGCCATCTATACTTCTTGAACTTCCTGAAATAATAAAATCACCATCTTGGGTTTTTGATATGGAACGCGCTACATCAAAACTATTACCTCCAAAGGTTTTTTCCCAAATAAGTTCGCCTATCGGTGATATTTTAATTGCCCATAAATCTGCTCCTCCGCTATTTATAGAAACGTCCAAATCGCTACTTCTAGTATCTCCAACAATAATATAATTTCCGTCGTTTGATCTTGTTATACTTCTTGCCTCATCGGTTTGTGATCCTCCAAAAGATTTTTCCCAAAGTAGGGTTCCAGTCTCTGAAATCTTAACTACCCAAAAATCATATGCTCCTTTACTGTCTTTAATATCTACATCTGCACTGTCAGAAGATCCAACCAAAATATAACCGTTATCTTCAGTTTGTATGGCATCATAAGAGGCATCAGTGAATGTGCCTCCAAAATATCGGCTCCATTGGTTTTCGCCTAAAGCATTTATTTTAATCACCCAATAATCACCGCCAGCATGTCTTTTTGAAAATGCGGATTTACTGTTTTTACTATTGCCTTCACCGTTAGAAGCTGAAACATCTAAAACGCCGGTTAAAAGATAACCACCGTCATTACTTTGAAGTATGGAGTTACCAATATCTGCACCTAAAAAACCAAAAGATTTTTCCCAAGTAATACTTCCATTTGCATCTAATTTTGAAACCCAAAAATCATGAGCGCCACTGTTTTCTGAAACATCCCCATCAATACTTTTACTAAAACCTGTTATGGCATATCCACCATCGGAAGTTTGGATAATATCATTACCTCTATCATCATCACTCCCTCCATATGTTTTTTGCCATTGAAGCAAGTCATTTTGGTCATATTTGAGTAGCCAATAATCAAAAGATTCATCAGATTTATTGGTTATGTCTCCGTCCATACTTTGGGCATAACCTAGAATAGCATAGCCACCATCAGAAGTTTTTGCTAGCGCTTGGGCACTTTCGTTTTTTGTGCCACCTAAGGTTTTTACAAAATCAATTGCAACGATTTCAAGTGTGCCTTTGGAGTTATTATCTTTTTTAGAACAATTTAAAAAGAGTAATGCTATTGAAAGAACGCTTCGGGCAATTATGTGTTTCTTCAAATAAATTGACATTTTAGAAGGGTATTAATCGCTTTTTCTGATAACGAATAAACCTCTATCAATATCGCTAATTATAATATTGCCACTATCGAAAAAAGGATACACATTCCAAGCACCATTAAATTCCGTACTATTATCTGCAGGGTAAGTATCAAAATAGCCTATTTCTGTAATCGAGCTACCTGCTATTTGAGAAATATCTAACATACGTGCTCCAGCCCGGTAATTCGCAAAATAATATACATTATCCTTCACATATCCGTTGTGGTCAATGGCTGCGCTTGAACCAAAATAATCAAAATGATAAGCTGGATTATCCAAATCAGTGAAATCAAAAATAATAGTTCTTGTGTTACCTCCAACTTGAATTTCATCAACTTCATCACCTAGTATAAAGTATGTCATATCTTCAGTAAACCAGCCTTGGTGCGCGTATCGCACATTATTATAACTTATGGTCGAAATAATTGTTGGGTTAGATTTATCAGTAACATCAGCAATTACCACCTCATTTTCGTTACTACCAATTAATATTTCTTTTCCCGTATAATCTGAATCAGGACCATTATATGTTACCACTTGTGCATCATGAGAGTATCCGCCTTCTATAAAACCTCCTTCAGCTACTGGGTTTTTAGGGTCTTGAATGTTAATGAATATGGGACCGCCCTCAAAAGTAGAACTTCTATTTGCACCAACGATGTATGCATATCCGCTAGCTTCATTTATTACTATGTTATGCGAACTTCCAAACTCAGTAAAATTTGTATCTGCAGTAAATATTTCAGGAGGGTTAGCAACATTTCTTAAACGTGTTAAATCGAAAACTTGCATGCCATGTGAAGTCGCTTCACTTACTATAAAAGCATGATCTTTATACACTTTAACATCACGCCAACTACTCGAAACTGTTGCAGTTGGTAAATTTCCTAAGTAAATAGGGTTATATGGTGTTGTAATGTCAATAAAAGCAGTTTTATTATTAGTTGCCATTAAAGCATACTCTTTTCCAGTGGTTGTATCTGTCCAGCCCCAGCAATCATTACCTGCAGAAGAGAAAAAAGTGGCTAAAGGTATGTTTGCCATTAAGTCATAATCATTACAAGGGTAAATACCTGCAAGTCCATTTTCACATAAAGCTAGAGGAGCGTTAGGATCAACATAATCTTCGTCACATAAATTCCCTATACCATCATTATCATCGTCTTCTTGATTGGGATTTGCTACTAAAGAGCAATTGTCATTAGCATTTAATATACCATCGTCATCGTAATCATCGTCGTCACATGTGTCCCCTATTCCGTTATTATCGGTATCTTCTTGATTAGGGTTAGCAATAGAAGGGCAATTATCATCTGCGTTTAATATGCCATCACCATCATCATCATCACATGTATTCCCTATACCATCATTATCATCATCTTCTTGATTTGGATTTGCTACTAAAGGACAGTTGTCTACACTTTCTTCAATGCCATCATTATCTGTATCAACAATGGCTACTATTTCAACAGGTTCGTCAGTGCATGATTGTACATTAAAAACAAAGAAACATAGTAAAGAAAAGGCATAAATAGGGCGTAAAAATTTCATAGGAAGATTGATAGTAAAAATTTAAAGAATTTAGTTTTTGCATAAAGATAGTAAAAACAAAAATAGCTTCTTATTTTTGCTAAATGATAGAAGATAAAAATCAACAGAGAACACAGCTAAGTGACTTAGGTGAATTTGGATTAATTGATCATTTAACAAAAAATTTTAAAGTAAAACATAAGTCAACAATAAAAAGTATTGGGGATGATGCTGCAGTTTTAAATTTTGATAACAAAAAAATTGTTGTTACGACAGATTTACTTCTTGAAGGGGTTCACTTCGATTTGAGTTATATGCCTTTGAAGCATTTGGGGTATAAGGCGGTTATCGTCAACTTGTCTGATGTTTATGCAATGAATGCCAAAGCGACTCAGATAACAGTTTCTATTGCGGTATCTAATAGGTTTCCATTAGAAGCTTTAGAGGATTTATATGCTGGTATTGAAACTGCTGCAGATATTTATGATATTGATGTTATTGGTGGAGATACAACATCTTCAAACAAAGGATTATTAATTTCTGTAACTGCAATTGGTGAAGTAGAATCTGAAAATGAAGTTTATAGAAGTGGTGCAAAACCAAACGATTTATTGGTTGTTTCCGGAGATTTAGGAGCAGCATATATGGGGCTTCAAGTTTTAGAACGAGAAAAAGAAGTTTACAAAGTAAACCCTAATAGCCAACCAGATTTAGAACCGTATACGTATATCATTGAAAGGCAGTTGAAACCAGAAGCGAGAAAAGATATTGTTAAGTTACTGTCAGAGTTGGGTGTTAAGCCCTCGTCTATGATTGACATAAGTGACGGGTTGTCTTCTGAAATCATTCATATATGTAAGCAAAGCAAGGTAGGTTGTGATTTATATGAAGAAAAAATACCGCTAGACCCTCAGGTTATTTCTACTTGTGAGGAATTTAATATTGATAGTACGACAGTGGCATTAAATGGGGGAGAAGACTATGAATTGCTTTTTACTATTTCGCAAGATGATTTTCTAAAAATAAAGGCAAACCCGAGTTTGTCCGTTATAGGATATATTAAAGAAGAAAAAGAAGGCATTCATTTAATAACACGAGCAGATACAAAAATTCCAGTAAAAGCCCAGGGTTGGAAAAATTTTAATGATTAAGCAATAAATAATTTTCCTTCTGATTGAGTTTTAATAATGCTTTTTCTTTTATTAATTCTAAGTATACGTTTGTGGTGTATACGCTCAAGAACATCGTTTATTTCTTTAAATTTTGGTGTAAGCTCTACTAAATTACCGTTGCCGCTTGTGGTTAGCTGATGGGTACAGGATTTGCAGGTGTATTCTTTAACATGATAAGTAACGTGACGCGTCACTTTATAGTCATGGCCAAACACCATGCAGTGAATATTTTTCATTTTGTTTGCGTAATTAATTGTTCTAGAGAGACTTCTAAATGTATTAAAAAGCAGCTTACTATGTTAAAAAATAGTTAATAAATCGACAAAGCGATGGTTTTTTTCTTTAAACGTTCAGTTCTTGAGGTATAAATACGTTCTAAGATAGCATTTATCTCTTTAAATTTTGGTGTAAGTTCAATTAGTTTGCCATTACTATTGGTTGTTAATTCTTTTTTGCAATGTCTGCACGTGTACTCTTTTACATGGTAGGTTACTCTCTTAGTAACGTCGTAATCATGCCCAAAAAGATTGCAATACATTTTAGGGATAAGCGTAGGTTTGTTAGTAGTTTTTTTCATGCCATAATCAATTGGGAGGTTGAATCTAAGAATAAAATTCAATAAATCGATAAAAAGTCGTTAATTTTCGATGAAATGCATTATTTTGTGTAGGAATTCATCTTTATTTTCAATATGACTCATGTGTCCATCAGGAAATTCTACTAATTTAACTTTAGTGTTTTTTATTTGAGAAATTAAAGATTCATAGTCTAAGACAGGATCTTTTTTTCCTAGAATGAACATTTTTTTAAAAGGTGTAAAATGTAAAAGAACTTCTCTATTTTCTCTAATCTTCATACCTTCAAGTGCTGCAATAATACCTTGCAAAGGTGTTTGTTGTGCATCTTTAATAACGGCTTTTATTTTTTCTGAAAACATAGCTCTGTTTTCGGGATTGAATAAATTAGCAATAGCAATTCTAATAAATGTTTTATGATTTTGCTTAACAGCTAAAATAGCTCTATCTCTATTTTTTTTCTTTTCTGGAGAATCAGCATTTGCCGTCGAATTCATTAAACACAATCCTTTTATAGCATCTGGATTTTTTTCCGCGAAAGCGAGCGCAACATAACCGCCCATTGAATGACCAATAAAAGTTGAACGCTTAATTTTTAAATGTTCTAATACGGCTTCAACTGTTTCAGCCATGAGTTCCATAGTATGGACATAACCGAGACAACCCGTTTTTCCATGACCTAATAAATCTATACAAATAACCCTATTTTGCTTTGAAAGTGTTGCAATAAATGGTTCCCATATTAATGCGTTTTCTAAAAATCCGTGAAGTAATACTATGGCGTTTCCTTTGCCTTCATCTGTGTAAAAAACAGTAATGCCTTTATGTTCTAGATACATGCTTAATTTATCTCCATCAAAGATAAAATCATGCCATCACATAAACTAAGATTTCACTCTTTTAATAGCCGTAAATGCCTTATCCACAAATTCATCTTCAACTAATATTGTAAACTCATTCGTGGTTGATAAAACTTCGTATAACACAATACCTTCCCAAGCTAATCTTTTAAAAAAATGATAATATAAACCTGCTATTTTAGAATTGTCTTGTGGAAGATTTATGCTAATAGCTGATAAATCTTTTTGTACAGCAAGAAAAGCTTCATTCTTTAAATGATTTTTTATGAAATCATTTAAACTGCTAGAAACAATAATATTGCTTTCATGTATCCCTCGGGTAAAGGTGTAGAACAATTTATCATCTTTATTAATATGCTCTAATATTTTGGCATGATTGTCTATTAAGGTTGTTGAGTTTTTAACGGTAAAATCAGTAAGGTTTGAGCGCACAGTAATATCTCCGAGATTTTGAATTACCCGTTTCATTTTTATCGAATTACCTAAAGTTACAGGAGGATTATAACGTCTTAAAGCCATCATTATAGCTCCAGGTTTTACATCTTTTTTGAGCATTTTGCTAATGGGTTCTACAAGCTCTAAAGCTAAAGCACTAAAATTTATGATGTTTCTGGATAAGGCTTCCTCTAAATAAGGCTGTGTTATTAATATGTCTTCAACACAATTTGATACCGTTTTCATATACTTAATTTGCCTAATGTTAATTATTTAACAATATGTGTAAAAATACCTCTTTTTTTTAAGAAACATAGTTGTTAAGGAAATGAGTTATAGTTTTACACTTCAAATCAATGAAAATGAAAGTATTAAAGTTTGGAGGAACTTCAGTCGGATCCGTTGAAAACATGTGTAATGTTAAACATATTATTGACGATGGTTGTAAAAAGGTTGTAGTCCTTTCGGCTATGTCTGGTACTACGAATCAATTGGTTTCATTAGCTAAAGATATTGATGCCGGCAAACCAAATGATGGCATTGATAAGATAAATAAACTTCACGAAACATATTTTAAGACTATTGATGAGCTTTTGAGTGATTCATTTTTAAATAAGGATGTTAAAAATTATGTTTCAAGCATTTTTGAGCTTTTAGTTGAATGCACGTATAAAGATTTTTCTGAAACCATAGAAAATGAGATTTTAGCACAAGGTGAATTACTTTCAACTTATATATTTAATAGTTATTTAAAACAAGAAGGTATTCGTGCATCATTATTACCAGCTTTAAGTTTTATGCGAATTGATGCGTTTAAAGAGCCCGATATTGATTATATAAAAGAACATTTTGAAAGTGTTTTAAACAATGCTGAAGATTCAGAAATTTACATCACCCAAGGATTTATTTGTTTGGATGATGAAGGCCGTATTTCAAACCTTCAACGTGGTGGTAGTGATTATACATCAACCATTATTGGGGCAGCAATTAAAGCTGAAGAAGTTCAAATTTGGACTGATATAGATGGCATGCATAATAACGATCCTAGGTATGTTGAAAACACGAGTGCTATTTCAAACTTATCATTTGAAGAAGCTGCGGAGTTGGCCTATTTTGGAGCTAAAATATTGCATCCACAAACGGTAACACCAGTAAGAAAAGATAGTATTCCTGTTCGATTAAAAAACACCATGAAACCTGATGCTCATGGAACTTTAATTTCTAAAAGCACATCAGAGAATGGAATTAAAGCGATAGCAGCAAAAGATAATATTACAGCGATTAAAATTAAATCCGCTAGAATGTTGCAAGCGCATGGTTTTTTAAAGAAAGTATTTGAAATTTTTGAGACTTATCAAACGTCTATTGATATGATTACAACATCAGAGGTGGCAGTTTCTTTAACCATTGATGATGATAAAAATCTTGAAAAGATATTAGTGGAATTAGAAAAGATAGCATCTATTGAAGTTGATAAAAACCAAAGCATTGTTTGTTTGGTAGGCCATTCAGTCGTAAATCATCAAGATACTTATAAATTATTCCAAATATTACAAGATGTAAAAATTAGAATGATTTCTTATGGAGGAAGCAAGAACAATATATCTTTATTAATTGATTCAAACGATAAAATTAATACGCTACAAAAACTAAATGATTATTTATTTGAATTAGTCACTCTGTAAAGTATAATATTAGTGTTTTTAGCAGAAAGGGTCGTTTTTAAAACGACCCTTTTACATTTTATGAATTCATGATATTTTCAATCTCGTCTACTTCAATTGGAATGTTTCTCATAAGATTAAAAGGTTCTCCTCCTTTTTGAATAATGACATCATCTTCTAGTCTAATACCAAAGCCTTCGTCTGGAATATAAATTCCTGGCTCAACAGTAAATATCATATTTGCTTGCATAGGCTCAGTTAATACGCCGTAATCATGTGTGTCTAATCCCATATGGTGGCTCGTGCCATGCATAAAGTATTTTTTGTATGCTGGCCATTCCGGATTTTCGTTTTGTACATCGGCTTTATCAATTAGACCCAAGCTAAGTAATTCACTAGTCATAATGTTTCCGACTTCAATATGATATTCAGCCCAATCAGTTCCAGGAACAAGCATTTTTGTTGCCTCATTTTTCACTCTAAGTACCGCATTGTAAACTGCTTTTTGTCTTTCAGAAAAACGACCAGAAACAGGAACACTACGAGTCATGTCACTAGAGTAATTAGCATATTCTGCTCCAACATCCATTAAAATTAAGTCGCCTGCTTTACACTGTTGGTTGTTTTCTATATAATGTAACACATTAGCATTATTTCCAGAAGCAACAATTGGTGTGTAGGCAAACTTTCTTGAGCGTTGTCTCAAAAATTCGTGCATAAATTCAGCCTCAATTTCAAATTCCCAAACACCGGGTTTTACGAAATCTAATATTCTGCGAAATCCTTTTTCAGTAATATCGCAAGCTTTTTGAATCAAGTCAATTTCAAGAGGTGCTTTCACAGAACGCAATCGTTGCAGTATAGGGTTGCTTTTTGCAACAGCATGAGCAGGATATTTGTTTTTTAGCCATTTAGTAAATCGGTCTTCACGTGTTTCAGTTTCAACATTTGCTCGATAATGCTCATTGGTATTAATGTAAACCGTATCACATTGGGTCATGATTTCAAACATGACTTTTTCCAAGTCTTGCAACCAATACACCGTTTTAATACCACTCGTTTTAAAAGCGTTCTCTTTAGTTAGTTTTTCACCTTCCCAAATAGCAATATGTTCATTCGTTTCTTTTAAAAATAGTATTTCACGGTGTTTTTCTTTAGGGCAATCAGGGAATAGAACAAGAATGCTTTCTTCTTGATCTACACCACTTAAATAAAAAATATCTCTATGTTGCTCAAAAGGCATCGTACTATCTGCGCTTATAGGGTAAATATCATTAGAGTTGAAAACCGCTAAACTTTTAGGCTTCATTCTAGCTTTAAAATTTGTCCTGTTTGTTTCAAAAAGCGATTTGTCTATTTGGAAATATTTCATATAAGTAAAGTTTAAAGTTTATTGTTGCAACTGATGTAAATGTATAAATAAAAAGTAGATTTTTATTTCTTATATTTGGTAATCATTCTATGATATGTCGTTTAAAAGTTAATTAAAAATAAATATGAAAAAGATTACGTTAACGTATTTATTGATTATGCTTTTATCATTGATATCCAGTTTGAATGCTCAAGGATTAATTAAAGAAGTTTCATTGGAGAAACAAATTGAAAAATCTAGTTTACTCATAGAGGGAGAAGTTTTATCTAAAGAATCATTTTGGGATAAAGACAATAAGAATATTTACACTGTAAATAAAATACAAGTACACAAAGTTTTTAAGGGCGAATCTTTAACAACTATAGATATCATTACGTTAGGTGGAGTTGTTGGATTAAAAGCAGAAATTGTTACACCTAGTTTAAGTTTAAATGTAAATGATATTGGTGTGTTTATGTTAAATGATAATAATAATATTGAGTTAAAATCTAAATCTAAAAAAAACCAATATAAACCATATTCAAGTTCTCAAGGTTTTTATAAGTATAACTTATACCAAGATATTGCAACAAATATTTTCATCAAAAAAACGGGTATATCTGCATCATTTTACAACGAAATTATGACATATACCAAGTCGGACTATATTGATGTAACTAATTTTAATATTGAAAAAACACAAGCAGCATTCAAACAAATAAAAAATGCTTTGCCACCAAGTGCAATTACCTTTTCGCCAACTACAGTGTCGGCAGGAACACAAACAGTTTTAACAATTAGTGGTTCTGGTTTTGGGTCAATAAAAGGTAAGGTTAGCTTTTCTGAAGCAGATACAGGTGGCTCATCTTTTACTGATGCATTGGATACACAAGTATTAACATGGGAAGACACACAGATTACAGTAGAGGTTCCTTCTGGAGCAGGTACAGGTGCAATTCAAGTTACAGATAGCTCCAGTCAGTCTGAAACTTCTAGCGCTATTTTAGTAGTTTCATACTCAGAGATTAATGTTATTAGTAATCAGGCAGCTGCAGGGTTAGATGTTGCTTATCTTACCCAACATGTAAATGATAATACATCAGGAGGGTATACGTGGCAGATGTTTACAGATTTCGATACAAATGCTCAGGCAAAAGCTTCTTTCTTAAGGGCATTTGAAATATGGCGCTGCGAATCTGGTATTAACTGGGTAATTGGAGCTGCAACTACTACGAATGTTATTGCGGAAGATGGTGTTAATGTTATTAGATTTGATGTTGGTAATGAGTTGGGAGATGATATTTTAGGACGCTGCACATCTCGTTTTTCTGGTTGTTTTATTAATGGTGATACAAGTATTGCGTGGTATGTTGACGAATTAGATATTGTATTTAATGATAGTCCTGATAATACTGGGTCTCCTACTGTAGAAACTTGGAATTTTGGTGCAGGAGCATCAAGTAACACTGAATATGATTTTGAAAGTGTGGCGCTTCATGAATTGGGTCATGGTCATCAATTAGGACATGTAATTGATCCGAATAGTGATGTTATGCATTTTAGTTTATTTAATGGGCAAGATGAAAGAGTTTTAGGTGCTAACAATGTTATTGCGGCGGCTGATGTACAGAGTAGAAGTATATTTAGTGGTGTATGTGGAGTCTTAGCAATGACTAATTATTCGGGTAGTTGTAGTTTGAGTGTTGATGAGCGTTATGAGCTGGATGGCAGTATAACCATATACCCTAATCCTGCCAAACAACAGTTTTTTATAAAAAACACCTCATTTGCCAATTTAGAAAGAGTTGCTGTCTATGATGTAAGTGGTAGATTGGTTTCCGATGTAGATGTCTCTTATACATCAAGAACAAAAACTATAAATTTGATAAATGTTTCGAAAGGTATGTATTTTGTTAATATTCATTCTGAGAATGCTTTTATTACTAAAAAGCTTATTGTAGAATAACTTTAAAAAACTTCTAAAAAAGCCATTAATAAATATTTATTAATGTCTTTTTTATTGCAAATTAATAACAACTCTTTGATACCGATTGTTTTCAATTTGCAATAAAAATATTTCAATTAATAACATCTTATCGAATTTAACATTTCTGAAAAGTCTAAAAGTAAAAGCTTCCCGTATATTAATTTAATCACCGTAATCCCTCAATAATGAGGTGTATTTTAACTATTTCAAAAATTGAAGGGATGAAGAAACACGTACTAATTAGTTTGTTATTTTTTTTAGTAATATCTAAATCAATATCTGCACAACTAATGCTTAAAAAAGTATCATTAAGCAAACAAATTGATAAATCAACTTTAGTGTTAGAGGGAAAAGTACTTTCAAAAAAATCTTTTTGGGATACAAATCACCAAAAAATATATACTATAAACACCATAGAAGTATTTAAGGTTTTTAAAGGGGAAGTATCACCAAAAATTGAAATTATAACACTTGGTGGAGTTATTGGTATGGATGCTCAAATTGTTTATCCGAGTTTAAAATTAAATATTGATGATACAGGTGTCTTCACATTATATAATAGTAAAGTAGAATTAGAATCTAAAGCGGTGTCTACTAAACTGAGATTTAAACCCTACGGATCATTACAAGGGTTTTATAAATACGATATTGGTAATGATACTGCGGTAAACCAATTTACTTCTAAAAAAGGAATTTCAAATTCTTTTTACAATGAAATAATGAGTTACACAAAATCTAATTATACGGAATTAACAAATTTTGATGTTCAAAATAAGACTTCAGTATTAAATAAAACAAGTAATTTACTTCCAGTAACAATTGCAAGTTTTTCTCCTACAAGTTTAACAGCAGGTACAGGATCGGTTTTAATTATTACAGGCTCTAATTTTGGAAGTACAAAAGGCATAGTTAGTTTTAGTAATGCTGATAATGGAGGTTCAGGCTCAGTAAATGCTTTAGACAGTCAAATATTAACATGGACTGATACAAGAATTACGGTCGAAATTCCTTCTGAGGCTGGGACAGGAAGAGTTAAGGTAACTAACAATGATGGTAGTTTTATAACTTCTAGTGGTACGTTATTTGTTACCTATGCTCAAGCAAACATAGTTTCGGATTACTTAAATTCGGGTGTTAATGTGGCATATAAAACACAGCTAATTGATGATAATGGAAGTGGCGGTTATACTTGGCATATGACATCAAGTTTTTCTGAGCTCACTGGAGCAAAAGAAGCACTATATAGAGCATTAAAAACATGGAGTTGTGAGACTCAAATTAATTGGATTTTAAATGAATCAAACATTATATCAAGTCCTAGTGCACAAAATAAAGGAAATTTAGATACTTTCAATGTATTGTCTTTTGATGATAGCACAAGTACCAATCCAGAAGACGATTTACCCGACACCGTTCTTGGTTCAAGAACCTCATACTATTCTGCATGTACGGTAACAAAAAATGGTGCTCCTAGTTTGGACTGGTATGTAACTGAATTTGATATCATATTTGATGACGAAACTAATTGGAACTTTAATTCACAAAACCCAGGAAGTACTGAGTTTGATTTTGAAAGTGTTGCGCTTCATGAATTAGGGCATTGCAGGCAAATGGATCACATTATTGATACAGATAATATAATGCATTTTGCTATTGCTAACGGAGAATCATTAAGATTTTTAAATACCAATAATATTGAAGGTGCAAACATGATACAAGAAAATAGTACAGCCGAACCAGTATGCGGTAAGCCTATAATGACTAATTTTTCTGGTAGTTGTGCTTTAGGCATTGAAGAAGATAAATTAAATGAAGGTGTTAGAGTTTATCCAAACCCAACTAAAGGGGATTTATTCATAAGTAATAATAGAAATATTAATTTAGAAAGAGTGGCTGTCTTTGATGTATCGGGGAGGCTTATTGCTCAAAAAGATATTTCAAGTACATATGGTTTAAACACTATTCATTTAAACAGTGTTTCAAATGGAATTTATTTTGTCAATATTTATTCGGATACTACATATATAACAAAAAAAATAACTTTGGAATAGGAGATTATTTAACATCTAATTATTCATGATTTAGTTTATTAATCGAATGATAGCTATAACTTCGCCAGCACCTAAGCCAGCTCCATAAATAATTCTAAGATTCCAATAAGTCCATGCTGCCAGTTGTTATTAGTTCCATCATGCTAAGAATGCTGCCGTCAAATCCACCACCTAATATTCCTGCTACAGAATTCCATAATGTTCCTGATGATTAATTTTTCATAAGTGAGTCAGTGGCGTTTCAATCAACTACTCTACTAATTAGTTGAATAGTCAAAGGTAAATACGCTTCCATTTTACTAAATATTAATAAGGTAATATCATGAAATTGATAAAGTATCTATTAATTACTTAAGAAAGTGCGCTTTTGTTTTAAGTATTACGAATTTATTTGTGTATTAGATGATAATTCAAACTTTCTTTAAAATCATTCTAAATAATGAAAACTTGACATTTGTTATTTGTCTAAGAATGTGTTCATAACTACATTTGTTCAAACTTAAAAATAACTTAAAAATAATGGGCGGATTTTTTAAATCTTCGATTGGAAGAAAAGTAGCAATGGCGCTTTCTGCATTCTTCCTCATGTTTTTCTTAATTATACATCTAGCTGTAAATATCACGTCAGTTTTTAGTGAAGCGTCCTTTAATGAGTTAGCTCATTTTATGGGAACTAACCCTCTAGTGCAATTTGCATTGCAGCCTGTTTTAATTTTTGGTGTCGTATTTCATTTTGTAATGGGTTTTATCCTTGAGATTAAAAACAAAAAGGCTAATGGTGTAAACTATGCAAAAAATAACGGTGCTGCTAACTCAACTTGGATGAGCAGAAATATGATTTACAGTGGGCTGGCCATACTGGCATTTATTGTACTTCATTTTATAGATTTCTGGATTCCAGAATTAAATACTAAATATGTTGTAGGAGACATGTCTGGGATGCACCTTGGGGAATTTAGATATTATCAAGAGTTAGTAGAGAAATTTCATAGTCACATAAGAACCATTGCTTACGTTCTTGCTTTTATATTGTTAGGATTGCATTTAGCACATGGATTTACATCGGCTTTTCAATCTATGGGAGTTACTGCTGGCAGAAAGAAAACACTTCAAAATATTGGAAAAGGGTATTCAATTATAATTCCGTTAGGTTTTATTATTATCGCACTTTATCACCACCTTAAATACGTATTATCATAGATATGGCAACATTAGATTCAAAAGTACCAAAGGGTCCAATTAAAGATAAATGGACAGATTATAAAGATCAGATCAATCTTGTAAATCCAGCTAACAAACGTAATATAGATATTATTATAGTAGGCACAGGATTAGCAGGAGGTTCTGCAGCAGCTACTTTGGCAGAATTAGGATATAATGTAAAGGCATTTTGTTTTCAAGATTCACCTAGACGTGCGCATTCAATTGCAGCTCAAGGTGGAATTAATGCGGCAAAAAACTATCAAGGTGATGGTGACTCGACATATAGATTGTTTTATGATACAGTAAAAGGGGGTGACTATCGTTCACGTGAATCTAATGTGCATCGTTTAGCCGAAGTCTCAACAAACATTATAGACCAATGTGTTGCACAAGGAGTTCCTTTTGCGCGAGATTATGGTGGATTGTTAGATAACCGTTCATTTGGAGGGGTATTGGTGTCAAGAACATTTTACGCTAAGGGGCAAACAGGTCAGCAATTATTATTAGGTGCTTATTCTGCCATGAACCGTCAAATAGGACGCGGTAAAATCAAAATGTACAGTCGTCATGAAATGCTTGATGTTGTTATTGTTGATGGTAAAGCAAGAGGAATTATTGCACGTAATTTAGTAACAGGAGAGATTGAGCGTCATTCAGCACATGCGGTTGTTTTAGGAACAGGAGGTTATGGTAATGCTTTTTACCTTTCTACATATGCAATGGGTAGTAATGTAACAGCAGCATGGAAAGCGCACAAACGTGGTGCTTTTTTTGCAAATCCGTGTTACACACAAATTCATCCAACTTGTATCCCAGTTTCTGGTGATCATCAATCTAAACTAACATTGATGTCTGAATCATTGCGAAATGATGGACGTATATGGGTACCAAAAAACATGGATGATGTTTTAGCTATTAGAGAAGGTAAATTAAAACCTACTGATTTATCAGAAGAAAATAGAGATTATTATTTAGAGCGTCGTTATCCAGCCTTTGGAAACTTAGTGCCTAGGGATGTCGCTTCAAGAGCAGCAAAAGAGCGTTGCGATGCAGGTTACGGAGTAAATAAAACAGGAGAGGCAGTATATTTAGATTTTGCTGCAGCTATCGAGCGTTATGGAAAAGAACAAGCGCATGTTAAAGGACTAGATGAAGATGATAAAGCTGTTATAGATAAATTAGGAAAAGACATTATTAAAGCGAAATATGGAAACTTATTCCAGATGTACGAAAAAATCGTAGATCAAAACCCTTATGAAACACCAATGATGATTTTTCCTGCGGTGCATTACACGATGGGTGGTATTTGGGTAGATTATAACTTAATGACTACTGTTCCTGGATTGTACGCCATTGGAGAAGCTAATTTCTCAGATCATGGTGCTAACAGACTTGGTGCTTCGGCATTAATGCAAGGATTGGCTGATGGTTATTTTGTGCTTCCATATACTATTGGTGATTATTTAGCTGATGATATTCGAACAGGACCAATTCCAACAGATATCAAAGAATTTGATACTGCTGAGAAAAACGTTACTGAAGTTATTGATAAGTTAGTAAACAACAATGGAACACATTCTGTTGATTATTTCCATAAGAAATTAGGAAAAATTATGTGGAATAAGTGTGGAATGGCAAGAAATGAAAAAGATTTGGAATCTGCTATTACTGAAATATCCGAATTGAGGGAAGAGTTCTGGAACGATGTTAAAGTTCCTGGTAATGCTGATGAATATAACGAGGAGCTTGCAAAAGCTGGTCGTGTTGCAGATTTTCTAGAATTAGGAGAGTTGTTTGCTAAAGATGCTTTACAAAGAGAAGAATCTGCTGGAGGACATTTTAGAGATGAGTATCAAACCCCAGAGGGTGAAGCTATGCGTAGAAAAGAATTTCAATACGTATCTGCTTGGGAGTATAAAGGAGCTCCTAAAGATGCAGTTTTACATAAGGAAGAGTTAGTATACGAAAATATTGAAGTAAAAGAAAGAAGTTATAAATAGCAGATTGGTTATGAAATTAACATTGAAAATATGGCGTCAAAAAAGCGCTAACGATAAAGGAAAAATTGTTGACTATAAGCTTGATGATGTATCGCCAGATATGTCTTTCTTAGAAATGCTAGATGTTTTAAATCAAGAATTAATTGATAAGGATGAAGAACCAATTGCATTTGATCATGATTGTCGCGAAGGGATTTGTGGTATGTGTTCCATGTATATAAATGGTCGTGCACATGGTCCAGATAGAAGTATTACTGTTTGTCAATTACACATGAGAAGTTTTAGTGATGGCGATACTATTTATATAGAACCTTGGCGTGCATCTGCATTTCCTGTAATTAAAGATTTAATAGTAGATAGAACTGCTTTTGATCGTATTCAACAAGCTGGTGGTTTCATTTCGGTAAATACATCAGGAAATACACAAGACGCAAATTCAATTCCTATTTCAAAGTATGCTGCCGATGATGCTATGGATGCAGCAACTTGTATTGGTTGCGGAGCTTGTGTAGCAACTTGTAAAAACTCGTCGGCTATGTTATTTGTTGGTGCTAAAGTATCGCAATATGCATTATTGCCCCAAGGACAAATAGAGGCTGCAGAACGTGTCCAAAATATGGTATCACAAATGGATTTGGAAGGTTTTGGTAATTGCACCAATACTGGAGCTTGTGAGGTTGAGTGCCCTAAAGGAATTTCACTAGATAATATTGCTAGAATGAATAGAGAATTAATGAAAGCTACCGTTAAGTAATAAGATTTAATAGAAATATTTAAGCCCATATCAACACGTTGGTATGGGCTCCGTTATTAAATAAATTTAAGTATATTTAATCAGCACTAATATTTATGTATAAAATTCTTTTATTAATTGTTTTCTGTTTAACGTTTCCAGTGGCAGATATTTTTGCTCAAGCAGAATCTAATCAGTTTTCTTTATTTGATGAAAATGAGCTTCTCAAGCATGTTAAATCATTATCCTCTGATTTATTTGAAGGCAGAAGAACTGGCACAAAAGGTTCTGCCAAATCTAGAAAGTATATAGTTAATCAATTTCATACCTTAAAGGTTCAGCCTTTAGGTAAGTCTTTTGAGCAATCATTTTCATTTATTGAAAAGAGAAAAGTATTTGAAGCAGTAAACATATTGGGGCTTATTAAAGGGACTAAGGTTCCTAAAGAATATATAGTTATTAGTGCACATTATGATCATGAAGGCATTAAATATGGAAAAATTTATAACGGTGCTGATGACAATGCTTCAGGAATAAGTGCCTTGTTTGCTTTTGCTGAATATTTTAAAAAGTTTCCGCCAAAGCATTCAGTGATTTTGGCTGCATTTGATGGAGAAGAGCTGGGGCTTAAAGGTTCTGAATATTTTGTAAAAAACTCAATTATTTCTTCAAATGATATTATACTTAATATGAATATGGATATGATAAGCCGAAGCGATAAGAAAGAATTGTATGTAGTAGGAGTTTCAGAAAACAAGAAATTAAAGGACTTAATTATAAATTCTAGACAGTCATCCGTAATAAAACTTGTTAGTGGTCATGATGGAGAAGATAACTTAGACAATTGGACCTATTCATCAGATCATGCCAATTTTTATAAAAAAGGTATTCCATTTTTATATTTTGGGGTTGAAGACCATAAAGATTATCATGAACCTACGGATAATTATGAAAATATTCAACCAGAGTTTTATACTGAAGCTGTAAAAACTATTATTTCTGTTTTTAAAAAAATAGATGATTCGAATACGAGATTTTAATGGGTAAATGGTTTGTTTTTAGAAATAAGCTTTTAACTGAATAGAACCCGAGTGAATCGTTCTGCTAGTCTCTGTTTTTCTTCCAAAGTAACTCAGATTCAAATCTAAAAATTTAGTTAGTTTTTTTTGAGCCAATAAACTCCAAGTAAAGTTTTTTCCTGGTTGCAAGCCTTCTAGAAGTTGATAGGCAACGGGTGTATTTGGGTTACCTATATAGTCATTAGAGAAGTAATTAAACTCACCATTTATGGCGCTATTTTGACTATTTCCTAAGGTAAATGATATGCCATATTTCTGCTGATTTAAAGACTCCATGTCACCAATAGTATTGTTTTTGCTTGCGTATTGATAAAACATATCAAAACTGGAGTTATCATTAAATAAATAAGAAAGTTTTGGGTTGAATCTAGTCTCATCAAAATTGAAATTTTTGCTTGCGAAATTTTCACTAATACTCTCATTGTTATCAAATGCAGAAAGCATATTAATTAACCAGTTTTTAGATATTTTATGATTAAAATTAAATTGATGACTTTTTAAACTATTCTCAATAAACCCAACAGATAACACCTGTCGCGTCGTGTTATCCAAAAATGTATAAGAGGTTGTATAACGTTGCTTACCTCTATTAAAAAATAGAACATTTCTAAAGTTTAATTGTAAACCAAGTTGGTCTTCTTCGCTCGTATTAAACGGATTTAAATTGAAACGACTACCTTCTCGTTTTATCTTTCTATCTATTAAATAACTGGTTTGGTTATAAAAATGTGACCAAAATTGTTTTGATTTGTTTTCTGAAACTGACCATTGAGAAGGGTTGAAAGTAAGTGTTTGACTCAATCTATTTTGATGTGTTTTTATAAAAACACGATTGGGTAAAAGTACACGAATAAATCGACCTTGATCTTGAAATTGGGCAATTTCAAATTCCTCAAGCTCTTGAATACCATTTTCGTTGTAATCATTCCAAGTATAAGTACCTTGACCAGCTTCAACTTCTACATAAGTAAAGTCTTGTTGCGGCAATCTTCCTGAATTTGTTTCAAAAATGGTATTCCATTGTATTATTTGTTTGAAAAGTTTTTGATTAAACTGCAGTCTAGAGTTTATGGAGTTTTCATCTTCAATAGTTTTATCTGTGCTTTTTAGGGTTCGGTAATTGGCATATAAAGACAGGTTCGTATTTTTATTTTGAATAATTCTAGAATCCAAATAAAATGTATTTGACGTATTAACTTTTTGTAATTGATTGTTTTTAATACTATCATTTACTCGATTTTTATAACCTATTTCAGTGAAGATTTTGGTGCTATCTCCAAGTCCAACAAATATTTCATAAGATTTAAATCTCTGGCTTAAAGGAGTGAGTTCTTGCGTAGCTATGTTACGTTGTTCATTATCTTCAATAGCTATTCTTGAGCCTATCCAGCTTTTTTTCATGCTGTAGGTAAAGCGGTTATAGGATCTCAAAAATGTAGATGTGTTTATATTAGATTCAGTATTTAAAAAACTAGAAGATGATAAAATATTGAATTTATTTAAAAGTAAATTAGCTTGGGCTATATGGCGATTTCCATTAAAGCCATCAGAAAAATTTAAATGTTCAAATTGGTAATTTAAAGTCCCTTTTGTTTGATGAAACATCCTAAAACCAGAATTAAATAACATTTGATTACCTAAATTAAGGCCAATACCTCTTACGTTATTGAGGTCTAAATTCCAATCTCGGTTAAATTCCGGATTGTACAACCCTTCAATATTTCTATATTCAGCGCTTATATAATCGCTATCTATATACACATCCATATTCCAAAGACTGTCTTTTTTTACTAGAGTTTGGTTAATGTTTATTTTTCCAGCAAATCCATCATTATTGTTATCATCAGAGTTTGAAAATAAATTCAAATCATTTTTGCTGCCAGAGGCTTCAAAACTAATTTTCGTTTTTTCTGAAGGTTTGTAACTTCCATTCACAACAGCTACTTGCAGTTTTATAGGGGCTACAAGCTGGACAACTGGAGCATAACTTCCTTGGTTAGCACCAACAAACTCATAAATATTATTAATGGCATTGATATTACTCAAAGCATAATCACCTTGATTTGCTCCAACTAAAGTGAATGTTACACGATACAATTCATCATTTGGATCATTTGAAAACACAAAAGCTTCAACACTACCAATGAGTTCTTTTTTGTATAAAATTCTGTTGTCATTTAGTTCTTCTCGTACTTCTGATGGTGCAACCATTTGTGTCCTATCATCGCCAGCATCCGCTAAAATTTGTACTTGTTCTTCTGAAAGATTTTGTTGTAGAGGCTGATTTTTTGCATCGTTTTCAGAATATACAGAAATGCCTAATTTAAATTTTTCGCTTGAGTAATTCCCACCTCCAAACGCAACAAATCGGGAATAATTACGATCACTAAATTGATAATCAACAGTAATTCGCATTTCTGAAGTAATTGGAAAAGTGGCATTAAAAATTATTTCACCTGCATTATAATCGATGATATAATCTTGGTCTTCACCACGTTTTGCAGGAATACCGTTTACATAAACAGTTTCACTTCCTGATACGATAAGCACAAACAATTCTCCATTAGGTCCTTGTAATTTATAAGGACCTTGATTCCCTTCTTGCGCTATAAACTGACTGGTAGTAAATTGACCACGCACAATCGCACCTGCTGCGAATAAATTGGTTTGAGTATCATCTTCACCCAATTTTAATTTCAAATTTAATCCTTGTACACGTTTTGAAAAATTCGCAAAATAAGAATCAGCATTTACTAAATCAATATCTCCAGCACGAATATTCCAGTTGTCGCTAAACAATTCAATAAACACTTGATCAAATTCATCTAAACGCTGACTGTAACCACTTTCTTGTAAAGGAATATTTGCGTCTTGAATGGATGCTTTAAGTGAGACTTTATCATTTAGTTTGCCAGTAATTTGAAGGTCTAATTCACTGTTTAAAACTGAATTTTGATTATTACCAACCGTAACACCACGCGAAATACTACCTGATGTCGTTAAACCATCAAAAGGGATAAAATCATTATTAGTATTGGGTTGCGATAACGTATAAAGCGTTTGATTTTGGTCGTTGTTTTCAACTATTATATTATCATCTAATTGTTTGTAGGTTTTTGTTAAAAACTCTGGAAAATTTAAGTAGTTTATAATGATAGAATCGGTTTCAATAGGTTTTTTAAACGTTAAAGTAGCTTTAGCAAAATCAACAGAATAATATGTTGAATCAATAATTGTCTTGTCCTTTTTTCTAATGGAAAATGAATTGGAATTGATACCAACGCTATCAATTTTAATGGTATTCTTTACTGCAACATGTTTTGTTTTATAAATAGAATTTTGACTTTGCGAAAAACCGCAAAAGCTAACTAAAATAATAAGGAGACCTATAAAAAACTTCATCAGATACTTAAACTGCAAATCGTTTAAAATATTTTGTTAATAGCTTCGTTAAAACTCAAGCTATATTTAATAGTGTAAAAGTAACGCATTATTTATTTTAGCTAAAATTAGATTTGTTTTCTATTGAAAACGAATCTATCCTGATTAAACTCAGGATCTTTTCAAACTTTAATTAGAAATTAATGAAAATCATATCTTATAACGTAAATGGTATTCGTGCAGCTGTTAACAAAGGTTTTATTGATTGGTTAAAAGCTGCAAATCCAGATGTTGTTTGTTTGCAAGAAATAAAGGCTTTAGAAGAACAATTAGATTTAAGTCTTTTTGAAGAAGCAGGTTATAAGTACAATTACTGGTTTAGTGCTCAAAAAAAAGGCTATAGTGGTGTTGCTATTTTAAGTAAATCGGAGCCTAAACATGTGGAGTGTGGAACGGGTATAGCCTCTATGGATTTTGAAGGTAGAAATATTCGGGCCGATTTTGATGGCGTTTCGGTTATGAGTTTGTATTTACCATCAGGTACAAATGATGCCAGATTGAATCACAAATTGGAGTACATGGATATGTTTCAAGATTATATAAATAATCTTAAAAAAGATTTTCCAAACCTTATTATTTGTGGCGATTACAATATTTGTCACCAAGAAATGGATATTCATAACCCTAAAATGAAGGGCGTTTCAGGATTTTTACCAGTTGAACGCAAGTGGATTGGCAGTTTTCTTGATAACGGATTCATTGATTCATTCAGATTTATAAATCCGGAACTACAACAATATAGCTGGTGGAGTTATCGGGCTAATTCACGCGCTAATAACAAAGGTTGGCGATTAGATTACGCGATGGTATCAGAACCATTACAAGAAAACATAGAAAGAGCCGTTATACTTTCAGAAGCGGTGCATAGCGACCATTGTCCTATTCTTCTGGAAATAAAAAATAATAAACAATAAATGAACCCAAATAAAATGATTAAAAAGATTGTATTCACAGTGTTTGCTCTAGTGGTGTTAGCCTCTTGCGTATCACCCAAAGTTTATAAAGAACTAGAGTCAAAATATGCCGATTTAAAAAAGGATAACAGAACCCTTTCTGCAGATAATGAAGCCCTTTTAGGTGCTAAAACCGCAGCCGAAAACGAATTGAAGCAATTACAATCTGCCTACGATGAGGCCGTTGCGCAACGCGATAAATTACAAGCCGATTACAACGCAACAAAATCAAATTACAATAATTTAAAAGCCTCTTACGATGCTTTAGAAAAAAATAGTTCGGCAGCCATAGCAGCAAACTCTAAAAAGAATAGAGAGTTGTTAGCGCAGTTAGAAGCTAAAGAACAAGCTTTAGCAGCAGAAAATGCAAGACTAGAAAAGCTTAAAAAAGAGTTAGAAGACCGCTCAAATCGTGTAGCAGAATTGGAAAATGTAATAGCATCAAAAGATGCGGCTATGACGGCGTTAAAAAACGCAATATCTAGAGCCTTAACCGATTTTGAAGGCAAAGGATTAACCGTAGAGCAACGCGATGGAAAGGTATACGTATCTATGGAAAATAAATTGTTATTCAGTTCAGGGAGTTGGGCCGTTGGTTCAGAAGGAACTAGAGCGGTAAAGCAACTTGGTAACGTGCTTGGCGATAACCCAGATATTGCTGTTTTAATTGAAGGTCATACCGATAATGTGCCTTACACAGGTAACGGCATCTTAACTAGTAACTGGGATTTATCAACCAAACGTGCTACGGCTATCGTTAATATTTTAAGAGAGAACAACGATATAAATCCTGAAAATTTAACTGCTGCAGGACGTGGCGAATTTGCACCTATAACCTCTAACGCTTCAAAAGAAGGCAAAGCTAAAAACAGACGTATAGAAGTGATTTTAACACCAAAGTTAGACGAACTCTCTAAGTTGTTAAGCGAGTAATTACATAAGGGCGTTACCACAAGGGTCGCGCTTTCGGCAGTCGCTCTCTGCGAGGAGCTTCAACAAATGCCTCAATCCCTCACGCATAAAAAACCTTTAAAAGCTTCAAGGCTTTTAAAGGTTTTTTATCTTTACGCTTCTTAAAAAAAATGCTATAAATGAAATACACTACAATACCGAATACCGAAATAAAAGTTAGTAAAATATGCTTAGGCTCTATGACCTGGGGAAATCAAAACAACGAAGCCGAAGGACATCAACAAATGGATTATGCTATTGGCCAAGGCGTTAATTTTATTGATACTGCCGAATTATATCCTGTGCCAGCCACTGCAGAACTAAGTGGAAGAACTAGTAAAATTATTGGCACCTGGTTAAAGAAATCTGGAAATAGAGATAAAGTAGTAATAGCATCTAAAATCGCAGGAGGAGGTGATTATACAGCGCATATTCGTACCACAGGTTTTAGCCCAAAAGCTATAAAAGAAGCTATCGATTTAGAACTGGAAAGATTGCAAACTGATTACATTGATTTATACCAATTACATTGGCCAGAGCGCGATACCAATAGATTTGGTGTTAGAAATTTTAAGTTGGATACGAAGTGGGAAGACAATTTTAACGAGGTTCTTCACAGCTTAGACGTTGAAGTTAAAGCCGGTAGAATAAGAAACATAGGTATTTCAAATGAGAATTCTTGGGGAACTATGCGTTATTTGGAAGAATCGAAACATCATAATTTACCCAGAGTTGCGACTATTCAAAATGCGTATTCACTATTAACAAGAACCTTTGAGACTGATTTAGCAGAAGTGGCTTTGAGAGAAAACGTGGGTTTGTTAGCATATTCACCTATGGCATTTGGTGTGTTATCGGGTAAATACATAAAAGGAAAGGCAGATGATAATGCACGTCTTAAATTATTTCCAAGATTTGCTAGATATAGTGGTGAAAAAGCTGAAGATGCGGCAAAACACTATTTGAAAATAGCTGAAGACAATAATATGACTTTAGCACAAATGAGTTTAGCATTTGTTAACCAACAACCTTTTGTTACCAGTACTATTATTGGAGCTACTAATATAGAACAGCTTAAAGAGAATATTGATAGTATAGATGTGACTTTGAGTGAAGACGTTTTACAACAAATTGAGGAAGTACATCAGGTTATTCCTAATCCTGCGCCTTAAGTTTTTAAAAAGTCTGTTACTAGGCTTTGTTTAGGGCTGACAGGTCTAATCGTTTATGAGAAGTAATTATTTTATGATAGCCAACAGAATTAATAAATGTGAGCTTTAATTAAAAAGTAAATAGGCACGATGTACTTTAAAAAACAGTTATTTTTTTCCTTATTCATTTTGATTATTTTATCAGTTGTTTTTTATAAACAAACAACTATTAAAAATCGCATCAAGAATAGCAATTTGACAAATGTGGAAATAGTAAACACTTATTGCTCGAATAGATTGTCGAAAAATAATTATAGTTATTTTGAGTTTAAGTATCTTAATAACATATATAAACAAAGTGTAAGTGGATCAAAGTGTAAAGAGATATCGACTAAACAAAAATTAAGTCTTTATTATTTTTCTAAAGGGGATGAGTTTTTTTTGCCAGAGATAGCAGTTAAAAACTATTATAGAAAATTTATAATTATACTTGCCATTATACTAGTATTGGGTTTAATTCCCTATAAATCATTTCTTAAATGAGGGAAATTATTTTAGGGCTACCTATTCTAGCTAAGTTTTTAAATGCAAAAGAGTATGAGGGTCTAGTTATATAAGGTATTAATTTCGAGTTGAATTATAATTCTTCTGAGAGCTCAATTAAATTTGAAAATCATAAAAAATAATTTTGTTTTAGTTGCATATAAAAAGAGTAGCACTTTTTAAAAGATATTTATAAACCCGTTATCATTAAGTTATGCTTAGTCGGGTAAAAGTAAGTTAATGTGAATTGAATTCTATTATATATGGGCAAGTATTCAACACGAATTAGGGCTTGAATGGCTGTTTCAGCTCACGTGCGAATAGGAAGCGAGTAGTATAGCCCGATTCTTTAGATAGCGCCAAAAAAATTTAAAACAAAAGGACATAAAAAAAACCCGCTAACTTTAAAAGTAGCGGGTTTTTTAATTATTTAATTTGATTACCATCTTTGTCAAAAAAATGATATTCTAAGTATGTGTAAGCATCTCTTGGTAAAATTTTAACCCATTTTTTATGTTCTAAAAACCATTTAGAACGCACAGATGGAATACCTTTTGTTAAAAAGGCTGCTATAAAAGGATGTGTGTTTAAAGTCAACTTTTTATAGTCTTTTTTAATTAGTTTTTCAAGATCGTGATTTATTTTTTGAACCAACCCTATAGGTGCTTCTACCTCAGCGCCATTAATAATAGCGTCAGGATTTTCCTCACGTGTTTTAATGTTCATTTCTGGGCGAACACGTTGTCTTGTAATTTGTATCAATCCAAATTTACTTGGAGGCAATATTTTGTGTTTTGCTCTATCATCTTTCATTTCATCACGAAGATGGTTGAACAATTTTTGCCTGTTTTCAGCATGAGTCATATCTATAAAGTCTACTACTATGATGCCGCCCATATCACGTAAGCGTAATTGACGAGCCATTTCTGTAGCAGCTATTATATTAACTTCTAGTGCTGTATCCTCTTGATTGTTTGCTTTGTTAGATCTGTTTCCGCTGTTTACATCTATAACATGCAGTGCTTCGGTGTGTTCAATTACCAAATATGCACCTTTAGACATAGAAACGGTTTTTCCAAACGAGGTTTTAATTTGTCTTTCAATTCCAAATTTTTCAAAAATTGGAACTTTAGACTGATACAATTTAACTATTGATTCTTTGTTGGGTGCAATTTCTTGCACGTAATCTTTAATTTGATAGTAGAGCTCTTCATCATCAACAGTAATTCCTGTAAAGGAATCATTAAATATGTCTCGTAAAATTGACGAGGCTTTATTCATTTCTCCTAATACTTTACTAGGGTGATGCGCTCTATGTAGCTTTTTACACATTGCCGTCCAACGACTAAGCAAGTTTTGTAAATCTTTATCTAGTTCAGCTACTTTTTTGCCTTGTGCTACAGTACGAATAATTACGCCAAAACCTTGGGGAGTAATACTCTTTACCAAACGTTTTAGTCTATCTTTTTCTTCGCGGTCTTCTATTTTTTGAGAAACAGAAATTCTGCTAGAAAAAGGTACTAAAACTATATATCTACCAGCAATAGAAAGCTCTGAGCTTATTCTAGGTCCTTTTGTGGATATAGGTTCTTTTACGATTTGTACTAATAGCGATTGATTTGATTTTAAGGCGTCAGAAATTTTGCCGTCTTTATCAATATCTTTTTCAAATGGGAAATTTTTCAAAGAAAAATCTCTTAGTTTACCTGTGCTTACACGTTTTGTGAATTTTAAAAGAGAAGGTAATTTAGGCCCTAAATCATGATAATGCAAAAATGCATCTTTCTCATAACCTACATTAACAAATGCAGCATTTAGTCCAGGAACAGCTTTTCGGATTTTGGCTATAAACACATCACCAACCGCAAAGTCATTACTATCTTCATCTTTCTGTAATTCAATAAGTTTTCCATCTTTTAATAAGGCAAAATCAACATTGTCGGAACTAGATCTAATGATCAATTCTTTATCCATTCAGTTAATTTTTATCCATACAATTAAGTACAGATGGATTATACATTATTTTTTCACAGGATTTTAAATCCGTGGAGTTCATAAAACACCAAAGGCGTTAAAAAATTAATGAACTCATTTCAAAGAACTTGTTGTTTTTAAAACCAAAAAAAGCAGCTAATCTAACTACTTTTTTTGGTTTATTTTTTCTTTTTGTGACGGTTAGCGCGTCTACGTTTTTTACGTTTGTGCGTCGCTACCTTATGTCTTTTACGTTTTTTACCACTTGGCATAAATAGTGTGTTTTTAAATTAATAATTCGTTTAATGCTTTATTTAACGTCTACATTTGTTTTAACGCCTTCTACAAAAACTTTTGCAGGCTTAAATGCAGGGATATTATGAGCAGGTATCTTAATTGTTGTGTTTTTTGAAATATTTCTACCTGTTTTTTCAGCTCTAGTTTTAATTATAAAGCTTCCAAAACCTCTTAGGTAAACATTATCACCACCTTCTAAAGACGTTTTCACTTCTTCCATAAAAGTTTCAACAGTTGCCTGAACATCTCCTTTTTCAATTCCTAATTTCTCAGAAATTTTTGCTACTAAATCAGCCTTCGTCATTTTAATATATTATTTATTGTGTTATTCTAAATTCTAAAAGGGATGCAAATATAGGAATTTAATATTCAATATTTCAAACCTAATTCACTAAAATTTAATATTATAAACGTTTATTTTTGTTTGCTCTATTAAATATATTCATGATATTTTCAAAAACCTTAACACATTGGTATTCAAACAATAAGCGTAATTTGCCATGGCGAGAAACCAATAACCCATATTACATTTGGTTGTCGGAAATTATTTTGCAGCAAACCCAAGTAAAACAGGGCTTACCATATTATGTAGCTTTTGTTAGCAAATTTCCAACTGTTTTTGATTTGGCAAAGGCCGATGAAAGTGATGTTCTAAAACTTTGGCAGGGACTAGGCTATTATTCTCGTGCTAGGAATTTGCATGCATCTGCCAAGTATGTCGCTAATGAGCTAAAAGGAAAGTTTCCGGATAATTATATGGATTTACTAGAACTTAAGGGTGTAGGCGATTATACCGCAAGTGCTATAGCTTCCATTTGTTTTAATGAACCCACGGCTGTGGTAGATGGAAATGTATATCGCGTGTTATCCAGATATTTTGGAATTGATACTCCTATAAATTCTTCAAAAGGAACCAAAGAATTTAAAGCTTTAGCACAAGAGTTAATTGATAAAAAACATCCTGCAGAGTTTAATCAAGCCATTATGGAATTTGGGGCTACCCAATGCAAGCCCAAAAACCCGTATTGTCATATTTGTCCTTTTAATGAAGGGTGTCTAGCTTTTAATAATAATAGAATAGCTGAATTACCAGTAAAAATTAAATCCGCGAAAGCGAAAAAAAAACATTTTAATTTTTTAGTATTTATTTCTGAAGACAACAAAACAATTCTAGAAAAAAGAGAAAGTAAGGGTATCTGGCAAAATTTATATCAGTTTCCTTTAATTGAAACAGAAAAGAATGCGAATGATATTGAAGGTTTTAATAATTTCCTTGAGAATCATGATTTACTAAAAGGAATATCTTTTGAATTGTCTCTATATAATAAGGAGCCAATACTGCATAAATTATCACATCAACATTTATATACTCAATTTTGGGTTGTTAATGTAGAAAAACTTCCTACTGAGGGTGTTTCTATAGGTAAAGTAAGAGAATTTGCAGTACCTATTTTAATTGGGAATTTTATTGAATCGTTTAATTTCTAGTAGTTTGGAGTCAACAATCATATTTTTTTATTAATTTTAAAGAAATGAAGTGCAATTGGCTATTTTTGTCTTCTTTTAAAATATACATATTATGTCAGGTACATTAAATAAAGTAATGTTAATTGGGAATTTAGGTGATGATGTTAAAATGCATTATTTTGAAGGTGGTGGATGCGTAGGTCGCTTTCCCATAGCAACTAGTGAAACTTATACAAGTAAACAAACTAACGAGCGTATTACAAATACTGAATGGCATAATATTGTGGTTAGAAATAAAGGCGCTGAAATTTGTGAAAAATATTTAAGCAAAGGTGATAAGGTTTATATTGAAGGAAGGTTGAAAACCAGAAAATGGACGGATGATAAGGGTAATGACAGATATTCAACTGAAATTCAATGTAATGAATTTACATTTCTTTCAACAAAAAAGGAAAGTGGAAGCAATGTTACAAACACCCCTGTTCTTCAAAAACCTGCTGAAAGCCAACAACCAGCTAGTCAGCCCATAGAAGATGAAAAAGATGATCTTCCCTTTTAATAAAGTACTCGATAACTTATTGAGAAATCTATGTTTAACTAAACCAGTAGTAATTGGATCCTGACCCCGCGAGTTGTATATTTTTAATTATGGCAATTGATGTTTCAGTTGTTTTTAGTTTTGCATTACTGTTTTTACTTCTATTGTGTTCTGCACTTATTTCTGGTGCTGAAGTTGCTTTATTTTCATTAAAAAGAAACGATGTTGAAGAAGGTTTAGAGCAAAAATCAAAGCGTATTGAAATTATAGCTAAACTTTTAGAAAGTCCGAAAAAATTATTGGCAACCATATTAGTGGCTAATAATTTTATAAACATAGCCATTGTTATTTTGTTTGCCTTTTTAGGCGATCTTATCTTTGAGAGCATTACAAATCCACAGATTAAGTTTCTTGTTGAGGTTGTAGTAGTTACTTTTTTAATTTTGTTATTTGGTGAAATTCTACCTAAAATTTATGCCAGTAGAAATAACTTAAAGTTTGCCACTTTTATGGCTTATCCACTTAAGGTTTTAGATGTCATTCTGTCTCCTATTAGTTTGCCAATGCGCAGTGTAACTATAGGGATTCACAATAAGTTAGGGAAGCAAAAATCTAATTTAAGTGTGGATCAGTTGTCTCAAGCTTTGGAGCTTACCAGTCAAGAAGACACTACTACAGAAGAGCACAAAATTTTAAAAGGTATTGTGTCCTTCGGTAATACAGATACAAAACAGGTTATGCGTCCGCGTATTGATATTTTTGCATTGAAGATAGAGCAGAAATATCTTGAAATTATGCCAGAAATCATTGAAAATGGTTATTCAAGAATTCCTGTATATAGAGATAATATGGATACTATTGAGGGGATTTTATACGTTAAAGATTTGTTGCCTTACATAGATAGAAAACAGTTTGATTGGACAACTTTATTACGTGAGCCTTTCTTTGTGCCAGAGAATAAAAAGCTAGATGATTTAATGGCTGAATTTCAAGAAAAGAAAGTGCATTTAGCGGTTGTTGTTGATGAATACGGAGGGACTTCAGGTTTAATTTCTTTAGAAGACATTATTGAAGAAATTGTGGGAGATATTAGTGATGAGTTTGACGATGAGGATTTAATGTTTTCAAAGTTAGATGATAATAATTATGTGTTTGATGGTAAAACTGCTTTAAAAGATTTTTATAAAATTATAAAGCTTGAAGACGATACTGTTTTTGAAGAAAATAAAGGCGAAGCAGAAACTGTAGCTGGTTTTGTTTTAGAAATATCTGGGAGTTTCCCGAAATTGAATAGTAAAATAAATTTTGAAAATTACGTTTTTACTATTGAGGCTATGGACATAAAACGAATCAAACTAGTTAAATTTACAATACTCTAATGATTAAATATTCTTCTCTATTTGTACTACTGCTTTTTTGTTTTTCTTGTGGTGAAGAATATATACCAAAACCAAAAGCAGAATTAAGATTAGAATACCCAAGGGCTAAATATATTGATGCTAATTTAGAATTGCCGTTTTCTTTTGAAAAAAATTTATTAGCGACAAAAATGGTGTCAAAAGAATTGAAAGCTCCAACTAAAAGTTATGGTGTTAATTTGGAATACCCGACGTTAAAAGGTACTATTTTTTTAACTTACAAAGCTATTGAAAAGGATGAAAAAAATCTTAAAGCTTTTTTAAGAGACGCTCAAAAATTTACTTTAGAACACACTAAAAAAGCAGATGAAATACCAGCTTATCCTTTTGAAGATTCTAAAAGGAAAGTTTATGGTATGCTATCCGAAGTAAAAGGAAATGTAGCATCACCAGCACAGTTTTATGTAACGGACAGTGTAAATCATTTCTTAACAGGATCTTTGTATTTCTTGGCTAAACCCAATTACGATTCTATTTTACCAGCTGCTGATTATTTGCAAAAGGATATTAAGCGAATTATGGAAACTGTTACTTGGAAATAAAAAAGGCTTCTTATTTTATTAAGAAACCTTTTTTGCTCATTTATTTTTAGTTAAAAATTAAGCTTCTTTTTTAGCACAACATGCTTTTTTACAATCCGCTTTGCAAGCTATTTTGTCGCTAGCTTTTGCGCCGTCTTGACAACATGCTTTTTTACAACCTGGTTCACACGTTTTTTTGTCCTTGTTAGCACAGCACGCCTTTTTACAATCAGCAGCACATGTTTTTTTTGCTGAGAAATCTTCAACCGTTTTTATGTCGCTTACTTTGTAAGTGTCCGATACTTTTGCAACAGCTTCTTCTAATGTTGTTGGTGTTACTTTAGCTTCGTTATATTCAACCATAGCTAGTTTTCTGTCAAAATCCACAGTGGCGGATTTTACGCCATCCATCTTAGCTATTTTTTTTTGAATTTGTGCAGCACAACCAATTGCACAAGTCATGCCATCAATCGTAAATTCCGCTTTAGCATACGTTGCATTCGGATCTAATTTTTTTACAACTTCAGTTTCAACTTCAATAGTTTTTACTTCAGGGTTCTTTTCGTTTTTACAGCTAAAAACAAAAGATGCAATTAGTGTAAGTGTTAAAATATACTTGATAGTTTTCATTAAAATAATCTTTAAAAGTTTATATTACAAAACTACTAAATTATGGTGTTTATTGTATTAAAAAGCAGAGTTTTGTGCTTCCAAAATTAAATTTAATGAGCGGTATAAGTTCTAAATGGTTATATCTTTTTATTCTGTCGTTAATATGGGGGAGTTCCTTTATCTTAATTAAAAAAGCGCTTTTAGGGCTAACACCTTATCAGTTAGGCGCATTAAGAGTTGTTATTACAGGTATTTTTCTGTTTTTAATGGGCTTTAAAACTATAAAAACAATAAAAACTGCAGATTGGAAATGGCTTATTATATCTGGAGTTTTAGGCTCGTTTATTCCTTCTTTCTTCTTTGCGATTGCTGAAACTGAAATTGATAGCGCAGTGGTATCTGTTTTAAATTCCTTAGTACCCCTTAATGCTATTTTGCTGGGTTTTGCTGTTTTTAAGATTGCTTCCACTAAAAGACAAATAATAGGTGTTATTATTGGATTTATTGGAACAACGCTGCTAATTTTAAAAGGTGCAGATTTAAACCCAGATCAAAATTATTGGTATGCTATTTTTGTAATCTTGTCAACACTAATGTATGCTACTAATGTAAATATTATAAAAAAGTATTTGCAACATGTAAAACCGTTAACGATAGCCACAGGAAACTTTGTTGGTATTTTTATTCCATCCATTATCGTGTTGCTTTTTACAGATTTTTTTTCAGAAGAAACGTTTAATCAACCTGACTTTAAAATGGCAATGGTTTACATTACTGTTTTATCTTTTTTTGGAACGGCTTTGGCTAAAATATTATTTAACAAGTTGGTCCAAATGTCTACACCGGTTTTTGCGTCATCAGTAACTTATTTGATGCCTATCGTAGCTTTGATGTGGGGTTTTTTGGATGGTGAAACCTTTAGTTGGCTCCAAGCCATTGCCAGTGTAATTATTTTATTGGGAGTGTATTTATCCCATAAAAACCAATCAAAAAAGATGCAATAACCTTCGTAATCAAACTCTTGGAATTAATTTTTTCGTTGTTAAATTATTTTTATTGAACAATTTTCACGTAATTTAAAAGAAACAACACCGCTTAAATATGAAAAATTTATCGCTTCCCATTCGTTTCGGTTTAGTTACAAGTGCTGTATTGATAGCCTATTTTTTGGTTTTAGCATTGGTAGATAAGCATACAAATCCGGCCTTTAGTTTTGTAAACGCAATCATTACAGGTTTTGGCATTTATGAAGCAGTACGTTTAAGCAAGCTTAAGGATTTGGATAATTTCTCTTATGGCGAAGGATTTAAAACTGGTATTATTACGGGTTTTGTTGCTACTATAACTTTTACCATTTTCTTTTTGATTTATGCTACTGAATTGAATAGTGTCTTTTTATCAGAATTACTTCAAAAAATGAAGGGTGGTTTTAATGCAGGTATTGGTTTGGTAACGTTTGTGGTTGCTGTTATGGGGCTAGCAACAACAGTGGTTTCTTCACTTACGGTCATGCAACTTTTTAAAAAGACTGGAAATATTCCTCAAAATTAGTAATAACGTTTGTGAATTAATTAATTAGCAGTATATTTGCACTCATTTTTGAACAAAATTAATTAATAAAAACGTTACGCTATGTACGCAATTGTAGAGATAGCAGGGCATCAATTTAAAGTTGAAAAAGACCAAAGAGTTTTTGTTAACCGTTTACAAACTGAAGAAGGTAAGAAAGTTTCTTTCGATAATGTACTTCTTTTAGGTGATGGTGACAAAGTAACTGTAGGCGCCCCGGCTATAGATGGAGCACTAGTAAGTGCAAAAGTCTTAAAGCACCTTAAAGGTGACAAAGTAATAGTTTTCAAGAAGAAAAGACGTAAAGGATACCGTGTAAAAAACGGACACAGACAATCTTTAACTGAAATTGTAATTGAAAGTATTGCTGCTTCTGGAGCTAAAAAAGCTGCTCCTAAAAAAGAAGTGAAAAAAGCAGAACCTAAAGTAGAAGTGAAAGCTGCTGCTCCTAAAGCTAAAAAGGCTTCAGGAAAACCTGACGATTTAAAGAAAATCGAAGGTATTGGTCCAAAAATTGCATCAACTTTAGTAGAAGCAGGAATCGCGACTTACGCAGATTTGGCTAAAGCTAAACCAGCTGCAATATCTGAAATCATCGCAGGTGTTCGTGGAAGCCACGTTACTGATACTTGGCCAGCACAAGCTAAATTAGCTTCTGATGGTAAGTGGGATGAGCTTAAAAAATGGCAAGACGAATTAGATGGTGGTAAAGCTTAATTGCGAACCGCTAAGTTTAACACTATAAAAACTTAAGACAATGGCTCATAAAAAAGGAGTTGGTAGTTCTAAAAATGGTAGAGAATCAGAATCGAAACGTTTAGGCGTTAAGATTTTTGGTGGACAAGCTGCTATTGCTGGAAACATTATCATAAGACAACGTGGTAATACACATCACCCAGGTGAAAACGTATACCAAGGAAAAGATCATACTTTACATGCATATGTTGATGGTCTAGTGAAATTTACAAAGAAAAAAGATAACAAATCTTATGTTTCTATTGAACCTTTTGAGGTTTAGGAAATTATTTTCTTGAAATTTAAAAAAACCCTTTCTGTTTACAGTGAGGGTTTTTTATTGCTTTAAAATATCCTTCACAATTTTTAAATGATGCTTCGTGTGCATTTCTAAAAAACGAAGTGTTTGTTGTTTGGTTAACAGACCAAACATGTGATGATTAAAATATGAAGTTTTTGATAATGGCTCCATCACTTCAAGGTGTCGATGTGCCTGCTGAAATTGATTGAGTAAGTCATCATTTGTAATTATATCTGGAGGCGATACCTTTTTAGGAGCTCTCGCTTTACCTCTTGGGATGTAACATAATGGGAATAAAATAGAACGCCATAAATTGAAATTTGGTTTATATTCTTTAGGGTTGGAATTTTCAGTCCACTCACTAACAGCATTAAATACTTTCAAGGCATGGTCCAATTGCCAACCCACTGTAGCCTTGGAAACTTTAGAGTTTTCTTTATGGATTAAAGGAGTATATGATTCTAACTTAGATAGCTGTTTTTTTAAAATAGTAATTCTTTTATTATTCATGCAATAGTATTTAATTGTAAAAGATATTAATTAAATCCTTAACTTTAAGCTATTGCATTCGCAAATTGTGTATTGTCTAACTTGAAATTAATTGATTATGCTGCCGTTTAGATCTGAAATTAGAAACTCTCCAACGCAATCCACCATTAAAATATTTTTAAGTGATGAATCTTTAGATGGAAGAATTAAAAAACATTTGGAGCATTTTAGTGAGATTGAAACTATTGAGATAGCAGAAAGTATTAGCCAAAATAGAGCTGGTGAAAATATCACAGTATATATGAAAGACGACGTTGATATCAATAAATTGAAACAATCTATTGATTCCAGCCTTTGGTGGTATTTTGAAGAGGATTTGGTGGATTGATTTAAGTTGTTACTTCTGCGTTGGAGAGATTGAACCATTCGAATGCGCTCACAGCAGGCTAATTGTTTGAGCTCTTGCGAGTGGTTAAATATTTATATTCATGAGTTCAAATGCAAAATAGAAATCAACGAATAAAGCCCGACCCTTGTGGTAACTCCCTAATAAAAAAAACCCAAACATTGCTGCTTGGGATTTTGAATTTTACTAGTTATTAAGTTATTGCTAAGTCGCGAACTCCTCGCAATGATGTTTAGTATCTGTAATGCTCTGGCTTATATGGGCCATCAACAGTTACACCAATATAACTTGCTTGATCATTACGAAGCTCTGTTAACTCTACACCAATTTTTTCTAAGTGTAATTTAGCTACTTTTTCGTCTAAAGTTTTAGGTAACATATATACGTCGTTTCCGTAAGCATCTGCATTATTCCAAAGTTCGATTTGAGCTAAAGTTTGATTTGTAAATGAGTTACTCATTACAAAACTTGGGTGGCCTGTAGCACAACCTAAGTTAACTAAACGTCCTTCGGCAAGAAGAATAATATCTTTTCCGTCAATAGTATATTTATCAACTTGAGGTTTAATCGTGTTTTTGGTATGTCCGTAGTTTTTATTTAACCAAGCCATATCAATTTCATTATCAAAATGCCCAATGTTACATACAATAGCTTTGTCTTTTAAAGCTTCGAAGTGATGACCTTGAACAATATCTTTATTTCCTGTCGTCGTAATTACAATATCTGTATTACCAATAACAGTTTCTAGTTTTTTAACTTCAAAACCATCCATAGCCGCTTGGAGCGCACAAATAGGATCGATTTCTGTAACGGTAACAATACTTCCTGCACCTTTAAAAGAGGCTGCTGTACCTTTACCAACATCACCATAACCACAAACGGTTACACGTTTTCCAGCTAACATAATGTCTGTAGCACGACGAATCGCATCAACAGCACTTTCTTTACAACCGTATTTGTTATCGAATTTAGATTTTGTAACAGAATCATTTACGTTGATTGCAGGCATTGGTAACGTTCCGTTTTTTACACGCTCGTATAACCTATGAACACCTGTTGTAGTTTCTTCAGATAAACCTTTAATTCCTTCAGCTAATTCTGGGTATTTGTCTAATACCATATTAGTTAAATCACCACCGTCATCAAGAATCAGGTTAAGGGGTTTTCTGTCTTCACCAAAAAACAAGGTTTGCTCAATACACCAATCGAACTCTTCCTCAGTCATGTCTTTCCAAGCATAAACCGAAGTTCCTGCGGCAGCAATGGCAGCAGCAGCTTGGTCTTGTGTTGAGAAGATGTTACAAGAACTCCAAGTAACTTCTGCACCTAAAGCTTGTAAAGTTTCAATTAAAACTGCCGTTTGAATGGTCATGTGTAAACACCCAGCAATTCTTGATCCTTTTAGAGGTTGTTCGTTTTTGTATTCTTCACGAAGACTCATTAGTCCTGGCATTTCAGCTTCAGCTAATTCAATTTCTTTTCGTCCCCAATCAGCTAGAGAGATATCTTTTACTTTACTAGCTACGTAAGGAATTGTTTTTGTGCTCATAGTAATTTTTCTTTTGTTTTTTTAATGCTAAGCTCCATTGTGTTTGGAACTTAAAAATACTTAAATTCGCTTCTAGGAAAACACTTTTTCACTTAGAGATTGCAAAGATAACTATTAACTTTTAAAATATTAAATGCCTTTATATAAAACCATTACTCCAAATTCACAAACCATTGTTAAAATCTGGAAGATTACGGAGTCTTATAAATATTTAATGGAAAAGGTTGATTTGAAACCAGTAGCTCTAGAGCGTGTTTTAGGTATGAAAAGTGAATTACATCAGCGCGGATTTTTAAGTGTACGGCATTTATTGGCTGAGTTTGGTTATGCCGATTCTGATTTATTTTATGATGAAAACGGAAAACCTCATTTAAAAGATGGTAAACATATATCTATAACGCATTCATTCAATTTTTCGGCAGTTATTATTAGTGATCTCATAGTTGGAATTGATGTTGAAAAACAGCGTGAAAAAATCAGTATAATCGCTCATAAGTTTATAGACTATGAATTCGATTATTTGAGTGAAGAATCAACTGATTATATAAAGAAGTTAACCGCTATTTGGTGCGTTAAAGAATCGCTTTATAAACTTTTTTGCACGCCTGGATTAAGCTTTAAACAGCATTGCTTGGTCATTCCCTTTTCAATAATTGATAAGGAAACCATAGCTTGGATTGATTACGAGGAAAAAAAATACCGTTACAATATTAATTTTTTAGAGTTTGAAGGATTTACTTGTGCTTATGCTATAGCTTAAATGGATTCGATTTATAAAAACATACAAGATTCAATTAGTAAGGGTGAAAAATTATTGGCAGTATTAATTGATCCTGATAAATTCTCAATTGAAAGCACGAGTAGTTTTATTATAAGAGTAAATGAATCTATTGCAACACACATTTTTGTTGGTGGAAGTATTGTAAATAATGATGCTACGGATATTTTAGTTTCAGAAATAAAAAAGCATACTAATTTACCAATTGTTTTATTTCCTGGAGATGTTTCTCAAATTACTAATAAGGCAAATGCATTGCTTTTTTTATCATTACTTTCAGGAAGAAACTCTGAATATTTAATTGGTAAACATGTGGAAGCGGTTTCTAAATTATCTAAAATGCAACTTGAGGTAATTTCAACAGGCTATATTTTAATTGAAAGCGGAAAGGAAACGGCAGTGGAAAAGGTTACGAATACCAAGCCAATGCCTAGAGGAAATATTCAGCATATTGTTGATACAGCAAAAGCTGGTCAGTTGTTGGGAATGAAGCTTATATATTTGGAAGCTGGAAGTGGAGCCGGAGAACCACTTACTAAAACTATTATTAGTAGGGTTAAACAAGAATTGAATATTCCTTTAATAGTGGGAGGTGGAATTAGAAGTATAGTTCAATTAGACCACGCCTTTAATGCTGGTGCAGAGTTAGTAGTTATTGGAACCGCTTTTGAAGAAGATGAATCGTTTTTTGAAGAATTAAGAGAGAATAAAGAATCAAGATGATAGAATAAAGATAAAGGGGCGCTCTCTTTTCTTTATTCTATTTTCTATTATCTCATATAAATGAAAATATCTGTAGAATTAACTTTAACACCTTTGCATGACGATTACGAACCTGCAATTATTAATTTCATCAAAAAACTAAGAGCATCTGACTTAAATGTGCTTGAAAACCCATTAAGTACCCAAGTTTATGGTAATTATGATGAAGTTATGCATCTACTTACTACTGAAATAAAAGAAGCCTTCGAATTAATTGAAAGCGGCTTATTGTATATGAAAATTGTAAAATCTGACAGACACGACTATGAACCCCATTTTTGAGTTTTTCTTTGGACAATATTCCGAATATGAAACTATAGATATTGTTCTTGAAATTGTAGCAGTATTTTTTGGCTTCCTTTCTGTATGGTTTTCAAAACAGAACAAGGTTTTGGTTTTTCCAACAGGTATGATAAGTACTGTTATTTTTGTGTACTTATTGCTTAAATGGGAATTGTTAGGAGATATGATGATTAATGCTTACTATTTTATAATGAGTGTTTATGGATGGTATATCTGGACAAGAAAAGTGGATGATAAACATGTTACTCCAATTTCAAGAATGTCTTTCAACGAAAAAAAAATAAGTATAGCTATATTTTTAGTAACCTTACTATTTGTATTTTTAGTTTACCAAGCGTTTGATAAATGGACAAGTTGGGTGGCTTATGTTGATACCATAACTACAGCTATATTCTTTGTAGGTATGTGGTTAATGGCCAGGCGAAAATTAGAAAATTGGATTTTCTGGATTATTGGAGATGTCATTTCTGTTCCCTTGTACTTTTACAAAGGTTTCACATTTACTAGTTTACAATATTTAGGTTTTACATTTATTGCCATTTTTGGATATTTAGCATGGAAGAAAAGTATAGACAACAACCCGCTAACTGCGTAAAAGTAGTTTTGTTCGGGCCCGAATCTACAGGAAAAACGACACTGTCTCGTCATTTGGCGCGTTATTATAATTCGGTTTGGGTACCTGAATATGCCCGCGATTATTTACAGAAAAAATGGAATGACGAACGAAAGACCTGTGAGCCAAAAGATTTATTGCCCATTGCAGAAGGGCAAATGAAACTTGAAAATGAATTGGCACAAAAAACAAACTCTGTTTTAATTTGTGATACCGATTTGTTAGAAACCAAAGTATATTCTGAAACGTATTACTTAGGGAGTTGTAGTCCCATTCTTGAAAAATATGCTTTAAAGAATTCGTACGATTTGTATTTTTTAACCTATATTGATACACCTTGGGAAGCTGATGATTTGCGTGATAAGCCTGAACACAGACAAGAAATGTTTGAAGCTTTTCAAAACACACTAATAACATATAATAGACCATATGTAATTCTAAAAGGAGATAAAAAAACACGTTTAGAAACAGCGGTAAATCATATAGACAAGCTATTAAACCTTAAGATATAATGTTTTCGGATAAAGATATTCAACAAATAGAAAGTAAAAGCATTACAATTGATGCAGTAAAGGCACAAGTATTACGAATTAAAAATGGTATGTCTTATTCAAATTTAATTGCGGCAGCAACTACAGGAGAGGGGATTGAGGAATATAATGATACGGAAACCAAGGCATTAATTAAATTTTATCAAGCTAAACAAAACGAGCTGTCTACAGTCAAGTTTGTTCCCGCTTCTGGTGCTGCATCACGAATGTTCAAATTTTTGTTTCAGTTTTTAAATAATTTTGATGCTTCAAAAGAAAGTCTCAATGACTATATTGAAAAAGCCAATGATGTTTTAATAAAAACATTTGTTTCAGGATTAGAAGACTTTCCTTTTTATGAGTCTGTTTTGTCAAAACTTAAAGCGACACATCCAAATTTCAATAACTTATCAACCGATGAGTTATATACTGAGTTTGTAAAGACGATGCTTAATGAAGATGCTTTAAACTATAGTTTTTTTCCAAAAGGGTTATTACCATTTCATAAATATGCAGATGGATCATTAACAGCTTTCCATGAACATTTATTCGAATCTACTTTGTATGCATCATCAAACGGATATGCGAATCTTCATTTTACAGTTTCAGAAAAACACCAAGACTATTTTAATTCAGAATTAAATAAGTTTAAAAGTTCACTTGAAGAAAAAACAAGGACTATTTTCAATATATCATTTTCATATCAAAAGGAAGCTACGGAGGTTTTAGCTTTAACTACAAATAACACTATTTTCAGGAATGATGATGATTCTATTTTATTCAGACCAGCTGGTCATGGTGCTTTATTAGAAAATTTGAACGACCTAAATAATGACATTATATTCATAAAAAATATTGATAATATTGTTGTCGCAGATATGAATAGAAAAGTATCTGAATACAAAAAATTACTTGCTGGTGTACTTCTAGAAGTACAAGATCAGACTTTTAAATTTTTGAAGCAGCTTGAAAATAATTCTGTTTCCGAAGATGATTTAAAAGGCATGGTAGATTTTGCATCAAATAGAATGAATTTGGTTTTTGATGGTAACTTCGAGAGTTTAAATATGGATGAAAAAACAACTTATTTAAAAGAGAAGCTTAACCGTCCAATTCGTGTTTGTGGTATGGTTAAAAATGAAGGGGAGCCGGGAGGTGGTCCATTTTGGGTAAAAGATGAAGCCGGTAATATATCATTGCAAATTGTTGAATTTGCGCAGATAAATATTGATAATAGAACACAGTCTGACATTGTTAAGAATGCAACGCATTTTAATCCTACTGATTTAGTTTGTGGTGTAAAAGACTATAAAGGTGAGAAATTTAATCTTATGGATTTTGTAGATCCTGAAGCTGCATTTATAACGATGAAAACTCAAAACGGAATAGATATTCAAGCACTTGAGTTACCTGGTTTATGGAATGGAAGTATGGCGTATTGGAACTCCATTTTTGTAGAAGTACCTCTTGAAACTTTTAATCCAGTCAAAACGGTAAATGATTTATTAAAACCGGTTCACCAAGTTTCTTAATGTTTTATGAAGAAGCCATATTGCATGAATTAACTTTTAAAGCCATAAGAAGTTCGGGAAGTGGTGGGCAACATGTTAACAAGGTATCTTCAAAAGTTGAATTAACATTTAATTTGTCAGAATCACTCCTATTCGATGATGATCAAAAGGAGCGTCTTCTGCGTAAACTTCAACATAGATTAACAAAAGAAGGTGTGCTAATTTTACAGTGTGGAGAAAGCAGAAGCCAGCATAAAAACAAAGAAATTATTATCAAACGATTTTTAGTATTGATAAAAGACGCTTTAAAAGTTCCAAAAAAACGAATTCGCACTAAAATTCCTAAGTCAGTTATTAGAAAGCGATTAAAAAACAAACGAAATCGTTCAGAGAAAAAAGCAAATAGAAAAAAACCAAATCTCGATTAAAAAAACCATAATTTGTAAATCGAAATCCATAAATCTAACATACCTTTGTTGCGTTCTCATAAAAGGGGTGCCTATTATCGGCTGAGATCATACCCATTGAACCTAGAACAGGTAATGCTGTTTAGGAAACGAGCGTAAAGAAAACGTTCAGTGAACGTTTTTAGCGAGTGCGATTAGTTCATATTATCATGATGCTAAGCATAAAGCTGAATTTTAACTGAAAATTTCTAACGCTCAAAAACTAATAATTAATAATAAAGAATAATTACCTCTTTTTATTCGATTATAAACATAATCGTAATGAAAAACATTTTTCTTTTTTTAACACTCTTAGTGTTATCAGTCAGTGCTAACGCGCAACAAAATCAAAAAATTCAAGACTCTACTAAAACAGAAAAACTAGATGAAGTTTTAGTAAAAGCAGTACGTGTAGATGCGGATTCTCCAATCACACACTCAAATGTATCCAAGAAACAATTGGCTAAACGTAATTTAGGACAGGATATCCCTACGCTTTTAAACTTTTTGCCATCGGTAGTCACTACAAGTGATGCAGGTGCAGGAGTTGGTTACACAGGAATCAGAGTGCGTGGAACAGATGCAACTCGTGTGAATGTGACTATCAACGGAATTCCTTATAACGACCCAGAAAGCCAAGGCACATTTTGGGTGAATTTAGGAGATTTTGCTTCATCAACAGAAAGCTTGCAATTACAACGCGGTGTGGGAACATCTACAAACGGTTCAGGTGCGTTTGGAGCAAGTTTAAATTTATTGACTGATGCATTTTCAGAAGAAGCCTCTGGAGAAATTTCGAATAGTTTTGGTAGTTTTGGAACTAGAAAACATACTGTGAAATTGAGTACAGGACTACTTAATAATCATTTCGAGATTTCAGGACGTTTTTCTAAAATAGACTCTGATGGTTATGTGGATAGAGCTTTCACAGACTTAAAGTCATATTTCATACAAGGTGTTTATAAAGATGACAATACGTTAATTAAAGCTTTAACTTTTGGTAACGTTGAACGTACGTATCAATCATGGTTTGGATTAACTGTGGATGAGTTGCAAGAGGATCGTCGTCAAAATCCATATACTTACGAAAATGAAACGGATAATTACTGGCAAGACCATTATCAACTTCATTGGAATGAACGTTTTGATAATAATTGGTCTACGAACCTTGGGCTAAATTATACCAAAGGGAAAGGATATTTTGAGCAATACAAGCCTGAGGAAACGGCTACAGATTTCAATAATTTAATAGTAGATGATTCAGATGTGATAGTTCGTAGGTGGTTAGACAACAATTTTTATGTGTTGAATGCTAACGTTACTTATAAGAAAAACAGATTAGAAATCATTTCAGGATTATCTTATAGCTCTTATGATGGTGATCATTTTGGTGAAGTGATTTGGGGAAGCAATTTAACACCAAATACAAACATAAGAGATCGTTATTACGAAGGCGATGCTACAAAAAAAGATTTTAGTATATTTTCAAAAGCTACTTTTAAATTAGCTAAAAAAATCACAGGGTTTATTGATTTACAAGGACGATTTGTGAGTTACAAAACGAATGGGTTAAATTCCAACAGAGTTGAATTTGTAACAGATGTGGATTTTAGTTTCTTCAATCCAAAAGTAGGATTAACTTATAAACATTCCGATTTTAATAGTTTTTATGCATCTTATGCAAGAGCAAATAGAGAGCCAAATCGTGATGATCTTGAAGGCGGTGTTACCAAAAACGAAACCTTAAATGATATTGAGCTAGGTTGGCGTTACAAGAGCAAAAAAGCAAGTATTAACACCAACTTGTACTACATGTTTTATCAAAACCAGTTAGTGTTAACTGGTCAGTTAGATGATGTTGGTAGTCCAATTAGAGCAACGAGTGGTAAAAGTTATAGATTAGGGTTAGAGATTGATGCTAATATTCAGTTCTCAAAAATGGTTAGTACATCTACAAATTTTACATTAAGCAATAATAAGAACAAAGATTTTAATTCTAATAATACTGGAGCTTTAGTTAATTTAGGAAATACTAATATATCATATTCTCCAGAATTAGTTATTGGTAATGCTTTAAATTTCTTCCCAACTGAACGTTTACAACTATCAGTATTAAGCAAGTACGTTGGCGAGCAATATATGGGGAATACCGATAATGATGAGTCTGTTTTAGAAAGTTATTTTGTGAATGATTTTAATATTTCATATGAAATCAAACCGAAATCAATTTTTAAATCTATTGTGTTGTCAGGTTTGGTAAACAATATTCTTAATAAGAAATATGTTTCTAACGCTAATGATTACGGTGGAGGCTATATTTATTATTACCCACAAGCAACAACTAATTTTTTGGTTGGTGCTACATTAAAATTTTAAATATATAATTAGGGACTAGAAGCGTAGTTGGTATTATGTTAACTGCGCTTTCCTAATTAAAAATTAAAAGCGTATTACCCGTTTTCTGGACACGGTAATTTTTTAAAGCACATCTTAAACCGTCATTACCTTCTATTGTTCCAGTAACAAAATTATATTTATTACCATCATCACAACCACATGTGCCGTTTAATCCTGAAGGTATAAGCGCAGAACAACTACTAGGTGCATGATTAGGATCGCTAGCATCCCATGCATAAAAATCAACACCAGTACTGGCTACTATAATTCCAGCATTGCCTTCATTTGGAATATAAACTGAGTTTCCTGCAAAAGTTAGTTGACTGTATTGGGGTAAAGACAAATCTATGGTAAAATTGACTCCAATATCAAGTAAGAATCTACAGTTTTTATCATCAACAGAATTACCATTACAAGACACTAAAAACAGAATGCATATTAAGCTAAAAAATGGTTTCATAAATTTAAAAAAATTAAAATGCAATGTACAATAAAAAGTAAATTGACTTAAGTGTTTTGTGTTTTTCATTATGCTATTTTTATTTTTCAAATACAGATTAAGATAAAATGCTTTTAAAAACATATTATAACTATGTAATCAAAATTTTGTACTTTTGTTGTACAATCTCGTGCGAACGGGATTTTTTTATTTGCTGAATACTTCAAAGTATTAACTTGAAGTTTGTCAGCATCTTTTATTAAGTAAAACGATGAAGTTATGAGTAAAGTATCATACTATACACCTGAAGGATTAAAAAGGTTAAGAGCCGAATTAAAGCAACTTAAAGATGTTGAGCGTGTAAAAGCGTCTAGAGCAATTGCTGAAGCCAGAGATAAGGGCGATTTAAGTGAAAATGCAGAATATGATGCGGCTAAAGAAGCGCAAGGTATGTTAGAAATGCGAATTGCTAAATTAGAAGATGCATTAGCAGGAGCTCGCGTTATTGATGAATCGCAATTAGATAATTCTAAAGTACTCGTGCTATCTAAAGTGAAAATAAAAAATCAAATCAATGGTATGGAAATGAATTATACTTTGGTTGCAGATGGTGAAGCAGATTTGGCTTCAGGGAAAATCTCAGTAAATTCTCCTATTGGAAAAGGGTTATTAGGTAAAGTAGTAGGTGATGTTGCAGAAATACAAGTGCCTAATGGTACTATGAAATTTGACATCATCGAAATAACGAGATAAATTAAATAATACAGGCTACTTTAATGCAGTAGAAGGTTTTAAAATAATAAAAATGTCTTCAATATTCACAAAAATAGTAAACGGCGAACTTCCATGTTATAAAATAGCAGAAACCGAAGATTTTTTAGCATTTCTTGATGTGAATCCAAATACTAAAGGGCATACATTGTGTATTCCTAAAAAAGAAGTTGATAAAATTTTTGATTTAGATGAAACTGCTTACAATGCCTTAATGAGTTTTTCAAGAAGGATTGCCTTGGCTTTAAAAAAAGTGATTCCTTGTAAGCGCATTGGATTAAGTGTTATAGGTTTGGAAGTTCCTCACGCACATGTGCATTTAATTCCTTTACAGTCTATGGAAGATGCTCGATTTACTCAAAAAGTTAAATTGTCTCCAGAGGAATTTGAGGCCTTAGCCGAAGCTATTAAGGCGCAATTATAAATTTAAATAATAGACTAGGAATAGAACCAAAGCGATCAACACAAAAAATGTGGATGTAGCAATCCATGATGTTTTTTTAAGGTAGGTAGATTTGCTTTTAGGAGTAAAAGCTTTTTTTTGATATTCAAAAACACGATCAATATCATCGGTCCATTGTTCAGGGTAAATCACCGAATTACAAGTTTTACACGTAATTTCATGACTAATTTCAGAAGTAATAGATTTATAAAATTTAGTTTCTTTTACTTTTTGCTTAAAGATTAAGTGTAAACCGTTTTTACTATAACACTCTGGGCAATTATTGTTTAAAGTTACTTCCTTAATATCAATTAATTTTTCAGACATAATTCAGTATTTAGTTAGCACGTTTTAAACTTATTTGGATGGTACTACCTTTATCTTTTTCAGATTGTAGGACCTTAATTTTTCCGTTATGAAAATCTTCAATAATTCGTTTAGTAAGCGATAGACCTAATCCCCAACCTCGTTTTTTAGTGGTAAATCCAGGCTCGAAAATTTTATTAAAGTCTTTTTTTGAGAGCCCTTTACCAGTATCCGTGACACTAATTTTTACATCATTTTCAAGTTGTGAAATTTCAACAGTAAGTTTTCCTCTGCCTTTCATGGCATCAATGGCGTTTTTTACCAAATTCTCAATGGTCCAACTATAAAGTTGTTTGTTTAGATTTACGGGAATTTCTCCTTCAGGAGTTATAATATCAAAATCGATAAGTTTCGATGATCTCGTTTTTAAATAATCATAAGACTCAATAGTTTCTTTTATAATATCAACATTTTCTAAAACGGGTATCGAACCTATTTTGCTAAAACGTTCTGTAATAGTTTTTAATCGGTCAACATCTTTTTCAATTTCAACAATGTAATCTGGGTTTACATTTTCGATTTTTAATATTTCAGTCCAACCAATTAATGAAGATAAAGGAGTTCCTATTTGGTGAGCTGTTTCTTTTGCCATCCCAGACCATAATTTGTTTTGGGTGGCATTTTTGCTACTGCTATAAAAGAAAAAAATAACAGCTCCAAATAATACAACTATAAGTATTAATGCAAAAGGGTAGTATACAAGTTTGTTCAATAATGGTGAGTTTCCATAGTAAATGGTGCTGTAAAGCGTACCATCGATTTTAACTTCTATAGGAGTGTTTTCTGTTTTAAACTTCAAAATCAATTTTTGAATGTATGCAGAATCTTTCACCTTGCTTTCATCAATATTATTGAAATCAAAACTACCATCAGTATTAGCTTTTATCATTGGTGTAGTTTTGTTACTGGTAATCACCTTTAATGAAAGTTCTCCAATATTGCCATCGAGGTTGTCGGTTTTTAATAAATCAGATTGTGCAAAAGACCAATTTTCCATTTTTGTTCGTTCCTCATCTTTAAAATGCTGAAAAAACTCGTAAGTTTTCCATAAAATAAGGGATACAATAGCGAAGGAAGCTATAACAATAATCCAACGGAAAGCGTTGCTATGTTTTGTAAAAATCATTTAAAAAGTAATTATCTGGTAATATAATGCAAATCTGTTAATATTATTGTTCAAGTTGTTAGTAAGTGGGCTTTTAGATGCTTTATAGTTTAATTACATTTTCCGCTAATGGCAAATATTGATAAATTGTTGATAGAGGTAAACTTATGTTGAAAACTACTTTAAATTATCATGTTTTTTTTGATTAGTTTTGTTGAAATTAAAAAGACAAATGGCCTCATTAGATCCAAAAAGCTTATCAACCAGTAAATTACATGGTTATTTGTTGAGTGCTGTAGCTCCAAGGCCAATAGCTTTTGCAAGTACGCTTGATGCTGATGGAAATCCAAATTTGTCACCATTTAGTTTTTTTAATGTGTTTAGTGCAAACCCACCAATACTAATTTTTTCTCCGGCTAGACGTGTCAGAGATAATACAACAAAGCATACTCTAGAGAATGCTGAATTAACAAAAGAAGTGGTTATAAATGTGGTGAATTATGATATGGTTCATCAAATGTCATTAAGTAGTACAGAATATCCTGAGGGTATAAATGAGTTTGAAAAAGCAGGATTAACTATGTTGAAATCGGATGTTATAAAACCTTTTCGGGTAGCGGAAGCACCTGTTCAGTTCGAATGTAAGGTGAACGACATTATTAAGTTAGGAACTGAAGGTGGCGCAGGGAATTTAATTATTTGCGAAGTAGTTAAACTTCATATTGATGATGCGGTACTTGATGAAAATGAAGCCATAGACCAAAAGAAATTAGACTTAGTGGCAAGAGCAGGAGGAAGTTATTATACTCGTGCTAAGGATGGTTTTTTTGAAATACCAAAACCCATAGTGACATTAGGAATTGGTGTTGATAGTTTTCCAGACCATGTTAAAAACAGCATGATTTTAACAGGAAATGATTTAGGGATGTTAGGAAATATTGAAACGTTACCTACCGAAAATCATATAAATACTTTTGTAAAAGAAGTTGGAGAACGTTATCCTAATATAAAAACGGCAACACACCGAGAGAAGCATAAATTAGCACACGATTATCTTAGTTTTGGAGATGTTGAAAGTGCTTGGAAAATACTATTAAGTTAAAATAATAATATAAATATAAAAACTAGTATATGGAAGTTCAAGGAAGAATTAAAATGGTTGGTGAAACTCAAACTTTTGGAAGTAATGGGTTTAGAAAAAGAGAAGTTGTAGTAACAACTGAAGAGCAATACCCACAGCACATTATGGTAGAGTTTGTTCAAGATAAAACAGATTTATTAAATAGCTATCAAGTCGGTCAGCAAGTTAAAATAAGTATCAACTTACGTGGTAGAGAATGGGTGAACCCACAAGGTGAAACGAAATATTTTAACTCGATTCAAGGATGGAGAATCGAAGCATCACAAGAGGAAGCGGCCGGAACAAATATGCCTCCAGTGCCACCAGCAGATGCTTTTGAGCCTGCAGGAGATTTAAAAGAAGAAGATCACGACGATTTACCTTTTTAATTAAAAATCCGTAATTCCCGCTAAGGCAGGAATCTTATAAAATCAACCTCAATGTTTATTCTAACGTTGAGGTTTTTATATTTACTTATACATGCAATACCTAAACGAAGATATCTGGTTTCCTGATGTTAATAAAGCTTCTCCTGAAGGCTTATTGGCAGTTGGAGGTGATTTGTGTGTCGAAAGGTTATTACTTGCCTATAAAACTGGTATTTTTCCTTGGTTTGATAATGAAGAATCTTTTTTATGGTGGGCTCCAGACCCAAGATTTGTATTGTTTCCAGAGAAATTAAAAGTTTCAAAAAGTATGAAGCAGATTATGCGGAACAACGAGTTTATAATTACTTTAAATAAAGATTTTGAACAAGTAATTACCGAATGTTCAAAAGCAAAACGTATTGGTCAAATTGGAACTTGGATAACAGATTCTATGGCTAATGCTTATATAAAATTGCACAAACTTGGTTATGCAAAATCTGTTGAGGTTTGGCAAGATAAAAAGCTTGTTGCTGGACTTTACGGCATTGATTTAAATAATGGTGTATTTTGTGGAGAAAGCATGTTTACTAAAGTAAGTAATGCTAGTAAAGTGGGATTTATCAGTTTTATTCAGAATACAAATTATAAATTAATAGACTGTCAGCTTCATACTAACCACTTAGAAAGCTTGGGGGCTGAGGAAATTTCTAGAGAAGCATTTTTGAAGTTTTTGTAGCGTCAAAATTAAAAATTTATAAAAATTCTCTAAAAGGATGTAATAATCTTTAACTTCTACCACTAATCATTAAAAACAATGTTTGAGTAACGATTTTTATATATCATCAATTTTACCCTATTCCGGAATAATTATAAAGATATGCAGGGCATATACTGATTCGCAAGAAGATTTCGAGGATTATTATCAAGAAGTCTGTTTGCAAATATGGAGAAGTCGAGATAAGTTTCGTGGCGACTCTAAATGGTCTACATGGATATATAGACTATCATTAAATATATGTCTGACCTTAATTAAGAAAAAGAAAAGAAATCGTCAACACCATACTTCAGATTATCAGATTCAGACTGAAGCCATAGAGGATGAGCGTACATTTTCTGATGAATCTCTTAACCTGTTATATGAAGCCATCAAACAACTATCAGAAATTGATAGAGCCGTTATTTTACTTTATCTGGAAGAAAAACCAAATAAAGAAATCGCAGATATAATTGGTACAACACCAAACAATATAGGCGTTCGTGTCAATAGAATTAAAGAAAGATTAAAAAAATTATTAGATGGAAAAATCAATTGAATCAATTTGGAAACAAGGTTTTTTAGAGAATGATGCTATGGTGGCACCAAAACTGAATAACCTCTACAATCAAAAATCCATTCATATTATAGATAAATTCAAAAGAATGTTTAAAATCAACCTAAATGCGTTGGTTATATTTTCTTTTTTTGTTTTAGTAGTTTCTTTTTTTGTGAAAATCCCAGTAATGGGTGTACTTATGTTCATTCTTTTTAATGTTATAGTTATTGTAAATAAAAGGCTGTTGAAAGGTTTAAATGATATTGATAAAAACGTGAGTAGTTATCAATATCTTAAGTCTTTTGATACTTGGATGAAGTCCCAAATTGAAGTTAATTATAAAATGTCGAGATATATATATCCATATATTTTTATAGCCATGGTTTCTGGCTTTGGGTTTTCTAGTCAATTTAGGGAGTCTTTAAACAGAATGTTAGGCGGTTATCAACCTTATATGGTATTCGACATACCTGTGTTTTGGGTACTCGCTATGATAGTAATTATAATATTATTAGCAATATTTGGAGGACGGATTTATAAATGGGATTTAAATATAGTTTATGGTCGTATTATAAAGAAACTAGATGAGCTTATTACCGATATGGAAGATTTAAGAGGGTAGTTTTGAATGTGTAAAAAAAATATTTCTTTTGAATTGTGTAATATTTTTTGATTTCGAACACTAATTAAATAAAGATTAATATTATGAACATTATTCAAGCATCAGATTTTTTCGAAAAATTATTAGGAGAAACTGACAAAAAACGAGAAATAAAGATTTACAGAAACTTTATAACCATTTTATTAAATTTAAAAAGTAGAGATTTAACGGAAGATCAATTGTTATCAATAGAGAATGAACTTAAAATATTGAAATTAAGATCGTATCCTGAAAACAAAAGAAAATATTTTAGTAAAAAACTTAATGCTTTTAAAGAATATTTAAAAGAGGCGTTCTCTTTAATTTCAGAAGGCTATTATACAGCTATAGGAATGAGTTTGGGCATGTGTTTTGGAGTTGCTTTCGGAACAAGTTTTGGGTCATCAGGCACATCGATGGGTCTTGCTATAGGTATGTTAATTGGCCTTGGTATTGGCAGGGCTAAAGACTTAGAGGCTGAAAAACAAAATCGGGTATTGAAAACAAAAATTAATTAGAGTTTTTTTAAGTTAAATTAAACTTCCTCATACCTAAAACAATCCGTCACATGGTCATTCACCATGCCCGTAGCTTGCATATGTGCATAAACAACGGTTGGACCTACAAACTTAAAGCCTCGTTTTTTTAAGTCTTTACTTAAAACATCACTAATAACTGTTGTAGAGGGAACATCTTGCATACTCATGTGTTTATTTTTGATAGGCTTTCCATCAACAAAATCCCAAATATATTTACTAAAACTTCCAAATTCTACTTGAATTTTTATAAAAGATTGGGCGTTAGTAATGGTGGCCTTTATTTTTAATTTGTTACGAATAATGCCAGAATCTAGTAGTAATTTGTCAATTTTATCTTGATTGTAATTGGCTATTTTTTTATAATCGAAATTATCAAATGCTTTTCTGAAATTTTCTCGTTTCCGCAATACGGTAATCCAGCTTAAACCAGCTTGAAAAGTTTCTAGAATTAAAAATTCAAATAAAGTGGCATCATCATAAACAGGAGCTCCCCATTCATTATCGTGATAAGCTTCATAAAGAGCGTCGCCTTCACACCAACTACATTTATGCTTTTTCATTTTCTATCTAGAATTATTAAATAAAGTCTATTATTGGTATCTGTAAGGTTTAAAGTAAAAGTATGACAAAAATCATCTTAATTAAAACCTTGAGGTATTAAATTTGTCCCAGAGGATTTTGTTCTAAAAAATAAATATTATGCATCCTATTATAAAAGAAAGTATTAATGGTAGTATCTCTTATCGAGACTATAGAGAATTAGTAGAACAATTAGCTGATGAGCATTCTAATACAGGAATAGAAAAAACAGAAGCTTTAGCAAATTATACAAAGCTTAATGATAGGCGCATGAGACGGTGGGATAAAACCATAAAAATTTCTAAAGAAACGCAACAAAAAATCTCAGAATTTAATCAAAAAATGACGTTGTTGATTATTACAGAGAGTTGGTGTGGTGATGCTGCTCATGTTATACCTGCACTAAATAAAATGGCGGAATTAAATCCTAACATTGATGTTAAACTGGTGTTACGTGATGAAAATTTAGAACTTATGGATATGTTTTTAACTAAAGGAGGAAGAGCGATACCTAAAGTTATTATGATTGATGATGAAACCGGAGCGGTTTTAAGCACTTATGGACCAAGACCAAGTGAAGCCTCTAGTTATGTAAATAGGTTTATAGCTAAAAATGGGAGTTTAACACCAGAATTTAAAGAAGATTTACAACATTGGTATAATGGAGACAAAGGTCAAAATATAATTAAAGATGTTATTGAAATACTTAGTCAATTAGAACCTATTTGCCAATAAAATAGAAAGTTATAGAGCCTAATTGGGTTGCTTTTGAAGCGTCAGCACTAAATTGCGATTGTTTAGCATAATCTATGGCATGCTCAATTAAACACTCGTTGTTTGATGTTGAAGAGGTGTTTACATAAGTATCAATGACATTGCCTCTAGGGTTAACGGTAATGTTTATAACTATTTTCCCATCAATTTCGCATAAATATACGGGAATTGGGATATGAACCTTTTTTCTGTTCGCTAATGAAAACCGGATAGAACTTTTAGAGTTCTTACCATCAGATTGTTGTTTTTTTAGCAAATCATTTACTTTACTAAACTTTGATAATTCTTCTTGATTTAATCTCGAATCTTCAGGGATATCATAAGTTTTTCTTGCTGCTGCTTGGTTTTCTGAAGTGCTATTAGATTTTGGAATATAATCTTCAGGTGGCGCTATGGTTTTAAAGGCTTGAGCAAAGTGTTTATTTTGTTCAGCTTCATTAAATGCTTTATTGGTCTCGGCCTTAGTGTTATTAAGTTTATCTAAAGCTTCAAGAACCTTAAGCTCTTCTTGAGTGAGCTCCTCTTCTGGTTCAATTTCATAATAACTTTCAGACATAGACTCGCTCTGTTTTTTAAGGCTTAAATTAAAAACAGAGAGTACTACACTTCCAGAAATTAGAAGAGTAATAAGTAGGGCTTTATGTTGATCATTGAGACTCAATACGTTTTTTTTAAATGGGAAATCGTATTAATATATACGGAAAAATACGTTAAAAAGATTAAAAAATCATGAATTCTAGAAAAATAGAAACGCTCGATAGACCTTCTGATGTTTTATAACCAAATCGTTTTCTTGTGAAATCAATTCCAATTAAGAAGGAATTCCTGTAATTATTATCAAATACTTGAACGCCTAAACCAAATTTATACATATTGCCTTTTTCAAAATCTTTACTTATTCCTAGCAAAGTTCCGTATCCACCTCTGACAAAAAAATTAGTATCATCTGCAATAATATTATGGTGTAAACTTAAATAGGCAGGAGCAAAGTGAAATCCTTGTTGAGAGTGCCAATTATATTCTAAGTTAGCAGCAATAGACGTGTGTTTATCAAATTGATAACCTAAAGTGTTATTTATAAAAAGGGCACTGAAATTAAAGAAGGGTTCATCATCATCTGCAAAAAGTGTGTTTTCTTCATTTGCAGTTAATGTCGTAGCTAAAGAAATTTTATAAAACAAACCATTTGTTTTTTCTGGTTTAATTTGTGAAAAAGAAGATATTGAGGAGAAAAAAAGTAAAACGAATGTGATTAAAGTTGGCTTCATAGTAGTTAGTTTTTTGAAACAAATAAGGTACCAACAATCATTCCGAACTTAAGTTTTTAATAAAATTTTCAATTGAAGTTGCGCTTGTAACATCAAAATCTCCAATTTTTGTTCTTCTTAGAGCAGATAAATGTCCCCCGGAGTTTAAAGCTTTTCCAAAATCGTTCGCTAACGAACGAATGTAAGTCCCTTTGCTACAAACTACTCTGAAATCAAGATTTAGCTTGTCTATTTTAGTGATTTCAAATTCTGAAATACTTACTGCTCTTGATGGAATATCAACATGCTCACCTGCTCTTGCAAATTCATATAATCGTTTACCATCTTTTTTTAAAGCTGAAAATACTGGAGGAAATTGCTGAATCTCACCAACAAACTGGTTGGTAGTTTTATAAATTAAATCTTCTGAGATATGGTCTGTTGGAAAGGTTTCATTAATTTCAGTTTCCAAATCAAAAGAGGGCGTTGTACTTCCTAAAACAAGAGTGCCAGTATATTCTTTTATTTGTCCTTGAAAGGTGTCAATTTGCTTAGTCATTTTACCTGTGCAAATAACTAATAAGCCTGTTGCTAAGGGGTCTAAGGTGCCTGCATGACCAACCTTTATTTTTTTTATACTCAAGGCTTGACGAATTTCCCAACGCAATTTATTAACTACTTGAAAAGACGTCCAATTAAGGGGTTTGTCAATCAGTAAAACTTGTCCGGAAAGATAATCTTCTGAAGTTTTCATCTGTTAGTTGAACATTGAAAAAATAATAGCACTCATACCCACAACAACACAGTAAATAGCGAAGTAAGTTAGTTTACTTTTTTTGACTAAAGCTATCATCCAAGTACAAGCAAATAACCCAGAAATAAAAGCAGCTACAAAACCAATAGAAAGAGATGTGAAGTTTCCGCTATCATAAGTTAAATCTCCACTTAATATGTCTTTAGCTATTTTACCAAAAATTAGAGGAACCACCATTAAAAAAGAAAAACGTGCCGCTTTAGTTTTATCATTGCCTAATAAAACCGAAGTTGAAATGGTAGCTCCCGAACGAGATATTCCGGGTAACATAGCAATAGCTTGGGCAACACCTATTACTATCGCATTTTTAAAGGATACATTTTTATTGGTACTTTTGGCCTTGTCTGCTAAATATAGAAGTAGGGCTGTAATAATCAGCATAAAGCCTACAAGTTTAATATTTCCGCCAAATAGTTCAGCAAATTGTGATTCGTAAGTAAAGCCTATAACCGCTGCAGGAATCATGGAAAGGGCTATTTTAGAAATGAATTTCAAATCGTCGTTCCATTTGAATTTTAAAGCTCCTTTTATTAGACCTAGAATATCTTTTCTGAATACAACAATAGTACTTAGTGCAGTTGCAAAATGAAGGACCACAGTAAACAATAAACTTTCTTCTGGCACAGAATTATCACCAAGAATAGCCTTGCCTAATTCTAAATGCCCACTTGAAGAAACTGGTAAAAACTCAGTTAAGCCTTGAATAATACCTAAAATAATTGCATCAATAATTTCCATGTCGCAAAAGTATTAAAATTGAGTAGTTTAAAAATGAAACGAAATTTAAATTTGAAATTACTTTTTGTCTGGATTTAAAAGAATAGCATAAATTTGAATACCAAATCCAATCAATATTAATGTTGGTGCTAGTCTTATACGTCTCCAGCTAAAAATTTCAGGATTAAAAACATTAGGGTCGTCACTACCGCCACCAGACATTAAAATAAAACCTAGTGCTATAATGGCTAAACCAATAAACATGAATTTGTAATTCTTTTTACCAAATACAAAAACTGGTTTTGATGCTTCTTTTCGTTTTTTCTCTCCCATAACTATGTAAAAATCTTAGTGCAAATTAACGCATTTGTTGAAAATTGATTCTTTAATGTATATAAAAACTAATAATACAGGTCATCTGTTTTTAAATTCAAGAAACGTTGTGTGGCAAAATGTGTACTTATCCAAGTGATTATAATACCTAAAGCAAAAATTAAAATAAATAATGAAATTACCAGAACGGGGTTACTTAGTAATTCTAATTCAGTAAATGTTATATTTAGATAATACAATACAATCGCCATTCCTATTAATGCAATAACGGCACCTATCATCCCTAAACGAACACTTTTCCAGACAAAGGGGCGACGAATAAACTGTTTAGTAGCTCCCACCATTTGCATAGTTTTTATAGTAAATCGTTTGGAATAAACAGCTAATCGTATGGAGCTATTAATTAATAAAACAGCAATTAAAGTGAAAATGGCACTTATGATGAGTACCCAAAAACTAATCTTCTTAACGTTATCGTTCATCAAGTTTACCAAGTCGTTATCATAAGTCACTTCTTCCACAAAGTTTTTGCTTTTTGCTTCCGTAGAAATTTTTTCAAGATGCTCTGAGGTTACAAAATCTGCTTTTAAGTAAACATCAATGGAGTTTTGCAATGGATTGTATCCTACAAAATCCATAAAATCTTCACCATTTTCAACTTTCATAAATTCGGCAGCTTGTTCTTTTGAAACGTATTCGGTAGATTTTACATAATCTGCCATAGCTAAGCTTTTTTCAAGTTGTTTGGTTTCAACGTCTTTGGCTGTGTCTTTTAAGAAGATTGTTACCACAACTTGCTCTTTAAAATGATCAGAAACTTTTTTTGCATTTAAAATAAGCATGCCCAATAGTCCCAATAAAAACAAAACTAAAGCAATACTTAACACTACTGAAAAGTAGGAAGAAATAAGTTTACGCTTTTGATGTTTTTCAAATGATGAGCTCATGCAGTAATTGGATTAAGACGTAAAAATAATAAAGTATTTTAACAAAACTCCAAAAGGCCAAGGGTCTTTTGATTTCATTTCAAATTGTCAATCCTATAAGACCGGGAATCTCTTCAAAACATTATATTAACTAAAACATATCAACATTGTTGTGTTTAAGCTAATTTCTTTGGCGTTTTGCTAATTATATAAACACCTATAACAACCAATAAACAGCTTAAAATCTTTACGAGATTAATATCATGTGCATATTTATCTTTCATCAAAATATAAGCATATAAGCTCACCATTATAAAGCTAATTACAGGTTGTAAATATATATAACTACTCGTTACAGATGGTGTTACGTAATTAAGTGCATATACATTAAATAAGTAAGCAAAAAAGGTTGTAAAAATAACAACGTAGCCAATAACCAAATATGTATTTATGGTAAAGGCATCAAAATTTGTATTAGTAAAATCATTTAGTGTAAATGGGAAAATAAAGAGTAATCCAAATAAAAACATCCAGCTAATAACGGTTATAGCATTATATTTTTTCATTAATGTTTTTACAATAACGAGATAAAGACCATAACACGTGGCATTAAAAAGCACAAATAAATTACCCAATAAAGAACTTGTTCCAGAGGCAGTATTGCCATAAAGAATAAGAATCAAAGCGCCAACGCCTCCAATAAAAATGCCTATGAGTTTATTTTTGGTAATGCGTTCTTTAAGAATGAGAAAACTAAAAATTAGAACAATAACAGGTGTAGCCGTCATAATTATAGAGGCATCAATTGGTGATGTTAAATTAATACCATGAAAAAAAAACAACATATTAGCTGCTGCGCCAAGTAACCCACAAAGTGCTAACCTCAAGAAGTCTTTACGCTCTACTTTTTCTTTAACAAATAAAAATTTAATACTCCAAAATAGTACAACACAGCACGCTAATCGAATAAAAACAAAAGCATTTGGGTTAATTTTTCCAGGCATAATGCCTTTGGCTATAATGTAGTTTGCACCGTATATTAAATTAGCGCCCAGAAGCGCAATATGAGCTTTGTAAATATTTGAATTCAATACCTTGGTTTTAAGGCATCAAAAGTAAATGTATATTATTAAAATAGCCTTGTTTTTTATTGAATAAACTATTAAAAATAAAAGGTTTTTAAGTTTGTATATAAAGCGTAAATTTGCGCCTTATTAAGCGGAATTCATGACAATGACATATAATTTCAATGAGATAGAAGCCAAATGGCAAAAGTATTGGGCAGAAAATCAAACCTTTGAGGCTGTAAACGGCAGTGATAAACCAAAATATTATGTTTTGGATATGTTTCCTTATCCAAGTGGTGCAGGGTTACATGTCGGGCATCCGTTAGGGTATATAGCTTCTGATATTTATGCACGTTACAAACGCCATCAAGGATTTAATGTGTTGCATCCTCAAGGATATGATAGTTTTGGATTGCCTGCGGAACAATATGCGATTCAAACCGGGCAGCATCCAGCGGTTACAACTGCCGAAAATATAAAAACTTATCGTCGTCAATTAGATCAAATTGGATTTTCGTTTGATTGGTCTCGTGAAGTAAGAACATCCGACCCAAGTTATTACAAATGGACACAATGGATTTTTATTCAATTGTTCAATTCTTGGTATAATAATGATGTAGATAAAGCTGAAGATATTTCAGTACTAGAAACGATTTTTGCCTCTCAAGGAAACGGAAACGTTAATGCGGTTTGTGATGATACTATTGAATCTTTTTCTGCTGAAGATTGGAATGGAATGTCTTCAGAAGCGCAACAAAAAATATTATTACAATATAGATTAACCTATTTAGCTGAAACCGAAGTAAACTGGTGCTCAGCTTTAGGAACGGTTTTGGCAAACGATGAAATTGTAAACGGCGTTTCAGAGCGCGGTGGGCATGCCGTAATTCGAAAAAAAATGACCCAATGGAGTATGCGTATTTCAGCTTATGCAGAACGTTTACTTCAAGGTTTAGATAAAATTGATTGGACAGATTCTTTAAAGGAAAGTCAGCGTAACTGGATTGGGAAATCGATTGGAGCGTCTGTTACTTTTAATGTGAACGACCACGATGCAGTTATTGATGTGTTTACTACAAGGCCTGATACTATTTTCGGAGTTAGTTTTATGACACTCGCGCCAGAACACGAGTTAGTCTCAAAAATAACAACTTCAGATCAAAAACCTGCGGTTGAAGCCTATATTCTTGCCACTGCAAAACGCAGTGAACGTGATAGAATGGCAGATGTAAAAACCATTTCAGGAGCCTTTACAGGTGCTTATGCAGAACATCCATTTACAAAAGAACCAATTCCAGTGTGGATTGGCGATTACGTTTTAGCAGGCTACGGAACAGGAGCAGTGATGTCTGTGCCATGTGGCGACCAACGTGATTATGATTTCGCAAAACATTTTAATATTTCAATTCCTAATATTTTTGAGGGTGTTGATATATCAGAAGAAGCGTATTCAGATAAAGAAAAAACCGTAATTGGAAACAGTGATTTCCTAAACGGGATGAACTATAAAAAAGCGACCAAACGTGCTATTTACGAATTGGAGCAAATTGATCAAGGTGAAGGAAAAACGAATTACCGTTTGCGTGATGCTGTATTTAGTCGGCAGCGTTATTGGGGTGAACCATTTCCTGTGTATTACGTAAATGGGATGCCACAAATGATTGAAGCAGAACACTTACCAATAAAGCTTCCAGAAGTTGAAAAATATTTACCAACGGAAACTGGCGAACCGCCATTAGGAAATGCCACCGTTTGGGCTTGGGATACTTTGAAAAATGAAGTTGTTTCAAATGATTTAATTGATGACGAAAATATCCATCCATTAGAGTTAAATACAATGCCCGGGTGGGCAGGAAGTTCATTCTATTTTACTCGTTATATGGATCCTGATAACCAAAAAGAAATGGCTTCAAAAGAAGCTATGGATTATTGGGGAGATGTCGATTTATACATCGGTGGAAGCGAACATGCTACGGGACATTTATTGTACTCGCGTTTTTGGCAAAAGTTTTTATTCGATAAAGGTGTTGTGCCTGTTGATGAGTATGCGAAAAAGCTAATTAATCAAGGGATGATTCTGGGGACTAGTGCTTTTGTTTATAGAGAAGAAGGGACCAATAGATATTTATCGCTAGGATTGATAAAAGACAAAAAGGTTCAACCGCTTCATGTAAAAGTTAAATATATCAACGCATCCGATGAGTTGGATATTGAAGGATTAAAGGCTGATGATGAATTTGGTGAAGATTATAAAGACTCAGAATTTATTTTAGAAAACGGAATTTACAAAGTAGGACGTGATGTTGAAAAAATGTCGAAATCTAAATACAATGTTGTAAACCCAGATGATATTGTTTCAGATTATGGAGCAGACAGTCTGCGTCTTTATGAAATGTTTTTAGGGCCTTTAGAACAATACAAACCTTGGAATACCGCTGGGATTAGTGGCGTGCATTCATTTCTTAAAAAACTATGGAAATTGTATGCTGATGATAACGGACTAAAAGTTACGGATGCAACTCCAACCAAGGATAACTTAAAAACGCTTCATAAAACTATTAAAAAGGTTCAAGAAGATATTGAGAACTTTTCGTTTAATACATCGGTTTCTACCTTTATGATTGCTGCGAATGAGCTAACGGTTCAAAAATGTACTTCAAAAGAGATACTTGAACCATTACTGGTTTTAATTTCGCCTTATGCACCTCATATTGCTGAAGAATTATGGAATCAGTTAGGGAATAATGGGTCAATTTCAATTGCGCCATTCCCGGAATTTGATGCAAGTCATTTGGTAGAAAGCAGTAAAAATTATCCAATCTCGTTTAATGGTAAAATGCGTTTCACTATGGAATTATCATTGGATATGAGTAAAGATGATATAGAAAAAGCAGTTTTAGCAAACGAAAAAACACAAGAACAATTAGCTGGTAGAATACCTAAAAAAGTAATTGTAGTTCCTGGTAAAATTGTAAATATTGTTGGGTAACGTCATTGCGAATCGTCCTTTTTTGGCGTGATGTGTGAACCTCTTTATAGTTGAGTTTCAATTCTAAGGATAACCACGTCACCAATTTTATCGTTATAGCGATTATATTATTACAAAATACTAAATGAATTACATAGAAATAATAGGCTTTACAGCAGCAATTTTAACAACGGCAGCATTTCTGCCACAAGTATACAAAACTTGGAAAACAAGGGATGTTTCTGCTTTGTCCCTGCCTATGTTAATCATGTTTATTACAGGCATAACATTATGGCTAGTTTATGGATTGTATATACATAGCCCATCTATGGTTGTTGCCAATGCTATAACTATAGGGTCTTCGATTGTATTGATTTATTTTAAAATAAAATACAGTAAAAAATAATGTTATTACTGACAAAATTTCATAAAATGAAGTTGGCGTTATTTTTGTAATAATGAAATAAAATTTAAAAACTAAAAAACAATGTTACAATATTATATATTGCTTGGGGCTATAGCCTTAGTAAGTTGGTTAGTAAGTAGCAAATTAAAAAAGAAATTTGCTAAATACTCGAAAGTACAATTACGCAACGGGATGAGTGGTGCTGAAATTGCAGAAAAAATGTTAGCAGATCATGGTATTAGAGATGTTGAGGTTATTTCTACGGCAGGACAATTAACAGATCATTACAATCCAAAAAACAAAACCGTTAATTTAAGTGAGTCCGTTTATAATCAACGTAATGCGGCTGCAGCTGCGGTTGCTGCACATGAATGTGGACACGCAGTGCAACATGCACAAGCTTATAGCTGGCTGCAAATGCGTTCAGCTTTAGTTCCTGTGGTTAGTGTGACATCAGGAATGTCTCAATGGGTTGTTATTGGTGGATTGATGTTAGGTGCTGCAGCAGGCTTAGGGTTTGGCTATTATGTAGCTGTTGCTGGTCTAGCGATGATGGGGTTTGCCACCTTATTCAGTTTTATAACTTTACCTGTAGAATATGATGCTAGTAATCGTGCATTGGCATGGTTGAAAAATAAAAATATGGTATCTCAAGAAGAATATGCAGGTTCTGAAGATGCTCTTAAATGGGCTGCTAGAACGTATTTAGTTGCAGCTATTGGTGCATTAGCATCTTTGGTATATTGGGCGCTTCAGGTATTTGGTGGAAGAGATTAAAAACCATTTATACCAATTATAATTGGTATAATATAAATACAAGTCTAAAGCTCTGAATTTTTTCAGGGCTTTTTTGTTTCTTTACTTTTCAATTTATATTATAAATGAATCATTTAAAATACTATCATAATCATTTAGAAAAATACCAAACTGAAGCTAAAAATCTGTATAAGAAAATGACTGGACTAAGCACGTTGCGCTTATTCATATTTTTAGTAACAGGTTTTGGGATTTATTTCTTTTTTAGTCAATGGAAAATCGCTGTTTCAATTGGAGTTTTTGGTGTAGTTATATTCATTTATTTACTTTCAAAATACACAGATATTAAAAAACGACGAGAGTTTAATAAAGCGCTAGTTGTCATTAATAATGATGAGATTAAAATTGCATCTGGTGATTTTCACGATAGAGATGAAGGTCTTCAGTTTCAAGATCCTAGTCACTTTTACAGCTTAGATATCGATTTGTTTGGGCGTGGTTCGTTTTTTCAATTCATTAATAGAACAACCATAAATGAAGGGACACACCAATTAGTAAATGCGTTAAAAGCAAATAACATAGATGATATTGAGTCTAGACAAGAAGCGATTAAAGAACTGATTTCTAAGCCCCAATGGCGTCAATATTATTCAGCAACTTCTAATTTGGTAGCTGTTGAAACCCCAGCAGAACACATTATAAAGTGGTTGAAAAATCATAAAACGTTTTTACCAAAGGTAATGTCGTGGTTACCTATGGTATTTGGTTTAGCATCTATCGTTTTATTTGTGCTTACAGTTTTAGGATTTATAACAAATCAAGCGTTAATAGGGTATTGGCTGTTTTTAGGATTGGGTATTACAGGTCGTTATCTAAAAAAAATAAATATACTAGCATCAAATACAAATAAAGTTAAAGATACTTTTCGTCAATATGCTTCATTATTAGATTTAATAGAAAACGAATCTTTTTCCTCGGAATTATTAAAACAAAAGCAGAAACAAATTCAATCAGGCGATAAAAAAGCTTCTGAAATTTTTAAGGCATTTTCCAAATCGTTAGATGCTTTAGATAACCGGAATAACCTAATTGGAGCTATTTTTGGGAATGGTTATTTTTTAACAGATATAAAGAATAGTTATCAAATTGAACAATGGATAGCCCAATATAATAACAAGGTGTCTGATTGGTTTGAAGTTGTGTCCTTTTTTGATGCTTATAATTCTCTGGGGAACTATGGGTACAATCATCCAGAGTTTGTTTTTCCAGAAATAGTGAAAGCCGGTTCAGTTATAAAGGCTGAACATTTAGGGCATCCATTATTAAATAAAGATAAGCGAGTTGATAGTGATTTAACTATTGAAAACGAACAGTTTTTTATTGTTACAGGCGCTAATATGGCAGGTAAAAGCACTTTCTTAAGAACGGTATCTTTACATATTGTTATGGCTAATGTAGGGCTGCCAATTTGTGCAAAGTCCAGTCAGTACTCCCCAGTGAAATTAATTACGAGTATGCGAACATCAGACTCTTTAACTGATGATAGTTCGTATTTCTTTTCGGAATTAACTCGACTTAAATTTATTGTTGATGCGATTCAAAAAGAGCCTTATTTTATTGTTTTGGATGAAATTTTAAAAGGAACCAACAGCACAGATAAAGCTATTGGCTCCAGAAAATTTGTAGAAAAGCTAGTCGCGTCAAATGCTACGGGGATTATTGCTACTCACGATTTGAGTTTATGTGAAATCTCAAAAGCGCTTGACGATGTGAAAAACTATTATTTTGATGCTGAAATTGTAAATGACGAATTGCACTTTGATTATACTTTAAAAGAAGGGGTTTGTCAAAACATGAATGCATCCTTTTTATTGAAAAAGATGGAGATAATATAAGTTGTAGTTGCGTGTTTTCTAAATGTCTTTAGTCTTGAAATACAAGAAAATAATAGTATATTCATTGTATTAAAACTTTTCTTTTGGCTACACAAAAAATATATGATGTTACTATTATTGGTGGCGGTATTGTTGGAGTAGCAACAGCATATAAAATTCAACTTAAGTATCCACATTTAAAAATATTACTTATTGAGAAAGAGCGTCAATTGGCAGCGCATCAAACGGGTAATAATTCTGGAGTTATCCATTCAGGTTTATATTACAAACCCGGGTCTTCAAAAGCTAAAAATTGTGTTGACGGCAGAAAACAACTTGTAAAGTTTGCAAAAACATACGGTGTTAAACATGAGGTTTGCGGTAAAGTAGTAGCTGCTGTAGATAAGATTGAATTGCCTTTTTTAGATAAAATTTTCCAAAATGGTATTGCAAATGAAACCGAAGGGATTCAGAAAATTGATGGATATCAATTAAGAGATATTGAGCCTCATGTTGAAAGTATTGGTGGTATTTGGGTGCCTTGTACTGGGATAATTGATTTTCGAAGAACCACTAAAACGTTGGCGGAATTAGTGTTAGCTAAACAGCCTGAAAGCAGAATTATACTTGGAGAAAAAGTAGAATCATATAGTCATAAAGGGGAAGAGTCTGTTATGATAACCTCTAAAAATAAATACCGGACGAAACATTTAATTTTTTGTGGTGGTTTACAAGCAGATCGACTAGCAAAAAAAGACAATATAAAACTAAAAGAGCGCGTGGTTGGTTTTAGAGGTGATTATTATAATCTAACCGAAGAAGCAAAAAGTAAAGTTAAGAACTTGATTTATCCTGTGCCCAATCCTGAATTCCCCTTTTTAGGGGTTCATTATACTAGAATGGTTAATGGTGATGTAGAGTGTGGGCCAAATGCTGTATTAACATTTAAAAGAGAAGGTTATGGTAAAACTGATTTCAATTTGAAAGATACCATGGATGCTGTATCTTATTCAGGAACTTGGAAATTACTATTAAATCACACTAATTTTGCTATTAATGAATACCGCCGAGCGTTTTCTAAAAAGCTGTTTCTATGTACATTGCAGCGTTTAATACCATCGTTAACCATGAATGATATTGAACCTGGTAGAGCTGGTGTAAGAGCTATGCTACTAAAGGAAGACGGCACAATGCAAGACGATTTTAAAATTGTGTATCAAGATAGAAGTATTCATGTGTTAAATGCACCATCCCCTGCTGCTACGGCATGTTTAGCAATTGGTGATAAAATTTGTGATATGGCAACTAAGCACTTCAATTTGGCTTAACTATTTTAGATTACTTTAAAAAAATGGCCTTTATAAACAAGACTTATTATAACAATTGAAGATTATATGATGATTTTGTTTTCTATAAAAAAAGACCTAACAGATTTTTATAATCTGGTAGGTCTGAATATTTTATTTCACTGTAAATTATTTTTTAGGATGTACCAATTTCATTTCATCAATTAAATGTTTTGCTCCAGCATATTTATCAATTATAAAAAGTACGTAGCGTAAATCTACCATAATGTTTCTACAAATCTCAGGGTCGTAATTCATGTCACTCATAGTGCCTTCCCAAACACGATCAAAATTTAAACCTACTAAATTTCCATGAGCATCAATAGCAGGGCTACCAGAATTTCCACCAGTAGTATGGTTAGTTCCTAAAAAACAAACGGGTACCTTCCCGTTGGTATCTGCATATGGTCCATAATCTTTAGAAGCGTGTAAATCGCGCAATTTTTGTGGTACATCAAATTCATAATCTCCTGGAATATACTTTTCAATAACGCCATCTAAATAACTCACATGGTTATAATACACAGCATCTTTTGGAGAATAACCACGAACCTGACCATAAGTTACACGAAGCGTACTATTAGCATCTGGAAAATAACGCGCATTTGGTAAAGCTTCCATTAAAGCGGTCATGTATTTGGTTTGTAAAGCAGCTATAGGCTCGTTTTTTTGCTGAAATTCTTTATCTATCGTATTATAAAACTCATCAATGATTGGTTTTGCAAATTTGTATGCTGCATCGTTATTTATGTTTTTTAATACTTGTTCGGGAGTGCCTTGTAATAATTTCAAAGCCGAATCTAGATTTGTAAATGCAGTATTATTATAAATAGAATCATCAACATGATCAGTATAAAAAGGCATTACACTGATAAAAACACCTTTATCCACATCAACATTGTAGTTTTTGTGAATACCCTTAAATCTTCTAATAAGACTTTCTCTTGCTTTCTCAAACACACTAGAATCATTGTTGATTGCTTGTTCCATTTGAAAGGTTCTTAAAGTCATTTGCATCAACTCATTTGTGACTAAAAACACTTCAATAAAATTTCGTCGTTTAATATTTACAGGCGCAAAATCCTTATATAAACGATTAAACTTTGGAAGAATATCACCGTATTTAGCCTCTAAGCCTTTTTCTTTTAAAGCTTTGGTAAAAGTAGATTCAAAAGTGCGTCTTTTTTCTACAGCATTACTTTTTTCAATGCCGAGGTTTTCGCCAATCCATTTTTTCCAGGCATTAGCAATTCTAGCTTGCTTGGAGGCGTATTTAATTCGAACTTCGTCATCATCTTTCATTTTCTCATCAATCACTTTTAATGCAGCTTCTCGAATGGCAATATTTGTTGGATTGTAATTTTTAGTAATGTGCTCTATGGCAACGGCAGGTAAATACTCGTTGGTTCGACCTGGAAAACCAAATATCATGGTAAAATCGCCTTCTTCAACGCCATCTAAGGATATTGGGAGAAAATGTTTTGGTGTATATGGTTTGTTGTTTTCGCTATATTTAGCAGGACGGTTATTAGCATCGGCATAAATTCTAAATAAGGAAAAATCACCAGTATGCCTTGGAAAAACCCAATTATCGGTGTCGCTACCAAACTTTCCAATACTTGTTGGTGGTGCACCAACTAAACGAATATCTTCAAAACGTTCGGTAACAAACAAAAAGTACTGATTACCTTTGTAAAAGGATTTAACCTTTACGTCCTGCCAAGTCTCTTTAGTCCAGTTTTTTAAAATAGCATTACTATTTTTATCAATAGTAGACTGTTTTTCTTTTTCAGTCATATCTTCATTAATAGCTGCTAAAACCTCTTTAGAAACATCATGGATACTAACTATGAATTCAACAAATAAACCATTATTTGGTAATTCGTCTTCAAAGTTCATAGCCCAAAAACCATTTTTTAAATAATCATTTTCAAGTGAAGAGTGCGATTGTATTTGACTAAATCCGCAATGGTGATTAGTTAAAATTAGCCCTTTAGGAGAAATGACCTCACTAGTACAACCACCATTAAAATGGCCAATAGCATCTTTTAAACTAGAATTGTTAACGTCATAAATATCTTTGGCGGTAAGCTTACTGCCTAAACTAGTCATTTCATCTTCATTCATGCCCTCTAAGAGAGAAGGAATCCACATTCCTCCCTGTTGAGCAAAGGTGTTTAATGTTACAAAAAGCAATAAAATTTTTAGGTATTTCATGTTGTAATTTTTAGAATAAAATCAAATATATAAAGCATTTATTTATTGTGTAAATTTACTGATTAGAATATTAAAAAAATGGAACATATCTCTAAACTTCCCGATGTAGGAACTACTATTTTTTCAATAATGAGTGGATTGGCAAACAAGCATAATGCCATAAATTTATCTCAAGGGTTTCCAGATTTTGGTAGCGACCAAAAGTTAATTGATTTGGTTAGTAAAGCCATGAATTCTGGCTTTAATCAGTATGCACCCATGCCTGGTAATTTAGAATTACGAGAAGCTATTGCAAAAAAAATGCATGCCTTGTATGATTCAACATATCACCCTGAAAACGAAATTACTGTTACCGCAGGGGCAACTCAAGCCATTTCAACAATAATTTCAACATTTGTAAAACCAAACGATGAAGTAATCATATTCAAGCCCGCTTATGATAGTTATGAGCCTGGAATAAAACTTAATGGTGGTAAAGTTATTTCCATTCAACTTCAGGCACCAAATTTTAGTGTGGATTGGAATGCGGTAAGTCAAAAGATTAATTATCGTACTAAAATGATTATTATCAATACACCTCATAATCCTTCAGGTACAATCTTTTCCAAAGCAGATATGGTAGAGTTGGAAAGGATTACTAAGAATACAAATATTATTATTTTAAGTGATGAGGTTTATGAACACATGATTTACGATGGTGAAAAGCATCAAAGTGCCTGCTTATTTCCTGATTTAAAATCCAGAAGTTTTGTTGTGGCATCATTTGGCAAAACCTTTCATAATACTGGATGGCGCATTGGGTATTGTTGTGCACCCAAAGCGTTAATGAAGCTGTTTAGGCAAGTGCATCAGTTTAATATGTTTTGTGTGCATCATCCCACTCAAAAAGGAATTGCAGATTATATGCAAGAACCAAAACATTATTTAGACTTGTCTGCATTTTATCAAAAGAAAAGAGATTTATTTTTAAGTTTGATAAAGGGTTCTAGGTTTACTTTTACACCTTCAGCAGGAACTTATTTTCAGGTTTTAGACTATTCTAAAATTACTCAGGAGTATGATGTTGATTTTGCTGAAAGATTGACGATTGAATCTGGATTGGCATCCATTCCATTATCCGTTTTCAATGAAAACAATCTAGATAATAATGTGTTGCGTTTTTGTTTTGCCAAAACAGACGATACCTTAAAACGATCAGCAGAAATTTTAAACCGAATTTAATTATGGATAATAAGCTAAACATAGCATTGATTCAATCAGATTTACTTTGGGAAAACCCAAACCAAAATCGTGCTAATTTCACAAAAAAGATTGAAAATATTATTGAAGAAGTAGATATTATAATCCTTCCTGAGATGTTTACAACAGGCTTTACAATGAATGCTGGTAAAGTTGCAGAAACCATGGATGGAGTAACAATTTCTTGGATGAAAGAATTGGCTTCAAAAGCGGATGCAGCCATTGTTGGTAGTATTGTTATTTCAGAAAATAATAAATTTTATAATCGATTACTTTTTGTTGAACCATCGGGGTATATTTCTTCTTATGATAAGCGACACACATTCACTTTAGTTGGTGAGGATAAAACATATTCAGCAGGAAAAGATAAGGTGATTTTAAATTATAAAGGCTGGAAAATTCGACCTTTAATTTGTTACGATTTGCGCTTTCCTGTATGGGCAAGAAATACTGAAGATTACGATGTCTTACTCTATTTAGCAAATTGGCCTAAGCCTAGGGTTTCTGCCTGGGATGCTTTATTAAAAGCTAGAGCTATAGAAAATATGTGTTATTGTATTGGTGTTAACAGAGTAGGTGTTGATGGCGTTAATAGTATTTATTCTGGACATTCAGCAGCTTATGATGTCCTTGGAGAAATGATAACATCTTTCGAACCAAATCAAGAAGACACACAAATTGTAACTTTAGAAAAAAGACACATTCAAGCGTATAGAAACAAGCTTAAATTTTTAGACGATAGAGATGCGTTTAGTATTAATTAAACTGAAGGGTTTCAGTAATTCCCCAATCTGCTCTAATTTCAATTTCTTGAAAATGACTTACTTTCTCAGGTTGAATCTTTTTTAAATAATTTCCAGTATCATGCTTTTTATTGCCATTAACATCATGTATAATTCTAATGGAATACATGGCGGGTGCTAAATTCAAGAAGTCAATTGTGCCAGATTTTATAACAGGTTGTTCTACTTTAACCTCTCCTTTTTTGTCTGTTAATTGTATAAGTAAAGGATAGGTTGCATTTACTAAAGTGAATCTTGCATAACCAAAATCCGAAGCTTTTTTCGTTTTTAAACTGTAGTTTAAAGTGTCTTTATTTTTGTCTCCAAAAAAATCTTCAAAAGCCTCAGGAAGCATTTCTATTCTGTAATTGTTATCCTCAGTTTTATCAAATTTAAGTGAGTAAGCATTCTTTATGGTGTCAAAATCTGTAGTGAAAGTTACTGTTGTAGAATCTTTATCCATCAAAGTTACTTTAGAAGCATCAAAATTTAATAAAGGTGTAGTTCCTGAAACTTTAAAATCTTCGTTGTAACCTATGTTGCCTGAAGGTGAGGTTTCAATTAACAAGGAGTCTCTTTCTTGTTCACTTATTCTAGCGGTAAATTCTTTTTCAAAGTCATTTTTAGACACTTTAAAAATTAAAGAATCTACTTCTAATCTTGGTTTATACCAGTAGTTTAAAGTATCTGTTTTTTTGTCTTTTGTGATACGGTATTCAAACTCAGGAGGTGTTTCAGATACGATGTCTATATTCATTCCTTCATAGTCGCCTTCATAACCAAAAGCTATTTTTTCACCAGAAATTAATCGAGGTCGTGTCGCCTTAAAGTCCGCATTTTCTTTAAAAAGCCTTAAAGTATATGATGAGTCGGAGGGTACATCAATAAAATTTTTATGATATGCTAATTGATCTGTTTTTTGTTGAAATTTATTATCGCCGTTACCATCTTTTAAAGCCATTAACATGTACTTTCCTGGTTTAAGATTTTCAATAGAAAATGTTGTTACACTATCTAAAGTATTAGTAATGTATTTTGGTGTTTCTTTATAAATGATAGAATCAGAAAAAGTAGAATCTACTTCATAAAGCGCCACATTAACGAACGTTTCAGGTTCTTTCTTTAAGGCATCAACAATGTTTCCATTAACTGAGAGTGAATCAATATAATCTCCTGTTGAAAGCACATAACGATAGTAAGGGTAAGGATTGCCTTCGTTGTTATCGGTTATGCTATTACCGAAATTAAAAGCATAAGTCGTATTAGGCTGAAGTGTGTCGTAAATTTTAATGGTAATATATTTGCTAGCGCCACCAAGAGGCATAACATCTGGTTGCGTTTTCATGGGTGGCGAAATGATAAGCTGCTTTTGTAAGTCCTTTATTTTAATATACTCATCAAAATAGACTCTAATTTCGTTTCTTTTAAAATTGGTTGAATAATTTTCTGGGTCCGACTTAATAATGCTCGGTGGAATTTCGTCCTTTGGCCCTCCATCTGGAGTTCCGCGGTTAGCACAGTTTATAAAAACGAAACCGAGAATAAAGGCAAAAATAAAATTTGAAAGGGTCTTGTTCATCAACAATTTTAAATTTTTACAAACCTACATAATTTCGGCTTAAAAATATAACGCTCATTGGACTTAGGCTATTGCCATAGTTGCGATACTTATTTTTATATTTTTAGCTTGATTTAAAACAGAAATACAAGCTTCAAGTGTAGCGCCTGTAGTAATAATGTCATCAACAACTAAAATGTGTTTATTGTCAATGGCTTCTATGTTTTTAAGCGTAAAAAGTTCATCACTGTTCGTCCAACGTGCCAATCGCTTTTTATTCACTTGCGACTTGGTGTTTGTAACTTTTACAAGTACATCATCTAAATAATCTGCATTTAAAGCTTCAGCAACTTGTTGTCCAAATAGAGCCACTTGGTTGTAACCTCTTTTTTTAAGCTTGTTTTTGTGAAGCGGAACTGGTATCACGACATCAATATTTTTATAAGATTCAAGCGTTTTTAATTCGCCTCCTAACCAATTTCCTAAAACAAAACCAATATGCTCATGATCTTTATATTTAAGATTATGAATAAGCCTTTGCACATTCCCTTTTTTTTCAAATCTAAAAAGCGCAGTTCCATTTTCAATTTTAGCACGTCCGTAAAGTACTTTTGCAACACTATCATTATTATCAAAATGGAAATTTGTAATAGGTAAATCGTGTCTGCAGTCCATACAAATTGTATCCTCGTTGTCATTTAATAGGTTATGGCAGGCATAACAAACTTTCGGAAAGAATAAATTAATTATAGATTTAAGCATTGTATAGAAATGTAGTCTCGTAAACTTAATTATTTTTCAACAAACAAGATGCTAGTTTAAAGCGGTTTTTTATTTTTGCACCTATGGCAAATCAAGATGATAAATTTAAGAAGGTAATTTCACATGCTAAGGAATACGGATATGTGTTTCAAAGTAGTGAGATTTATGACGGTTTAAGTGCGGTATACGATTATGCACAAAACGGAGCAGAATTAAAGAAAAACATACGCGACTACTGGTGGAAAGCCATGGTGCAAATGAATGAGAATATAGTAGGTATTGATGCGGCTATTTTTATGCACCCTACCACTTGGAAAGCTTCAGGGCACGTGGATGCGTTTAATGACCCATTAATAGATAATAAAGATTCCAAGAAGCGTTACAGAGCAGATGTTTTAATTGAAGATTATTGTGCTAAAATTGAAGCAAAAATTGACAAAGAAGTAGCTAAAGCAGCAAAGCGTTTTGGAGACGCTTTTAATAAAGAAGAATTTTTATCTACAAACGGACGTGTTGTAGGGTATCAAGAAAAGATAAAAAGTACGCTTTCGCGGATGGCAAATTCTTTAGAGAATGAAGATTTAGCAGATGTAAAAGCGCTTATTGAAGAGTTAGAAATTGCAGATCCATTAACAGGAAGTAAAAACTGGACAGATGTTAAGCAGTTTAATTTGATGTTTGGGACGAAACTTGGTGCTTCAGCTGAAAGTGCGATGGATTTATACTTACGCCCTGAAACGGCTCAAGGTATTTTTGTTAACTTTTTGAATGTACAGAAAACGAGCAGACAAAAAATTCCTTTTGGAATAGCACAAACAGGTAAAGCGTTTAGAAATGAAATTGTTGCAAGACAATTTATTTTCAGAATGCGTGAGTTTGAACAAATGGAAATGCAATTTTTTATAAAACCTGGGACTCAAAAAGAATGGTATGAGTATTGGAAGGAGCACAGAATGAAATGGCACTTATCATT